>Ga0206683_10000537_pt1 | contig 27366 bp, 23 predicted proteins | sample M280m12015metaG_FD_155483 | JGI IMG/M metagenome (GOLD analysis project Ga0206683, IMG submission 155483) | Ammonia-oxidizing marine archaeal communities from Monterey Bay, California, United States - M2 80m 12015 | ecosystem: Environmental > Aquatic > Marine > Intertidal zone | place: USA...
TTTCAGGCAGTTGGGTTACTCGAGAGAGTTCACCCCCCTGATTACCCCTCTTGCAACAAGCAGAACGGAACAAATCAGGAAGATTACCCATGAGAGCATTATCAATGTCGCCCCGCCTTCGCCCATTCCGAGCCACGTTGGGACATAGAATGACAAGAATGAGCTACCGTTCCAGAAAGAGTGCCCGGCTATTGAGAGCGCTATTGCCGCGGTAATTTTCTTTGGAGTCTGAAATCCTCTCAGGGTCTGTGAAACCAGGTTCTTCTCGTAAGTTAGGGAGAAGTCTTCTATTCCCAGTTTGGGCCCTGTTTCTGCCGCTACCGCATCATTTCCAAGGATTATCCACGGATTGCTTTCGTCAATTTCTTCGAGGGATGCTTTGCTGATTGCCTCTTCAAGGGTGGGGCGAAAACCGTCGAATCCAGAGAGGTCTCCATCCCCGTCAGTATCTATGCCCATTCCCTCTGCCATATCAATTGCGGAAATGGCAATTGATCTTGCTTTCCACGAGAGTCTTGCTTTGAGTTCCTTGTCAGTGGCCATCCAACCAATTGCAGTTCCTGAAATCGCAGTCCAAACCGCATGACCGGGGATCGATCCGATGCCCCTAACCAAGATTGTGATCGAGACCGAGAGTGCACCGTCAAGAAGCGAGATCCCGATGTATTGGAAGTTCTCAATCAATGCGAATCCAAGTCCTACTGTGAAACCAACTTGGAAGCCATGCTTGGGACCTGTAATGTAGGGGAGGAAAATGGCAACCGCAATTGCCTTGAAAATCTCCTCGCAGAGGGGTGCTCCGACTGCAAGAAGAGAAAATTCGTATGCCCAGTAATCCTTTTCGAAGGGAACGATCTCGGGGGCTATTAGCGAATTGAAGATGAATGCGGGGAAAGCAGAGGCCATTCCGGCCATCAGCCATGCCTCTGCATCCCTCCTCCTAGTTGGCAGTCCCAGTAACTTGTTAGAAGTCCCCCACCATGCCAGAACAGGGAGAGAGAAACCGACGAACCATATTGGAACTGCCAGAAGTAGGAAAAGGATGACCCCTCCGACTTCAGAAACTGTCAGCATCAGTATCGAGATAGCTATTCCAGCCGAAACAATGGCAGCGAATAACCCCCATAGTTGCCTATTAGGGGGGACATCCAGAATCGAGTCGTCTTTTACCAAGAATCGAGTTAGTTTTGTCTTCATCGGAGTTCTCAGGGACCCTCCCTCCGGAAGTGCGTGGGCTTCGGAACCCGATGCATCTGGAACCGCAAGACGGACGTGGACAAGCCGTGGTTTGTGCAGACTCAATATCAAGAAAACCAAGGGTGCGCTGCATATTCCAGAAACTAGAACCAAACCGGGTTCAAGGCTGATTGCCCCAATCACTAGGAAAAGTAGCACATACATCAAGAAGAACGCAGGGACAACAGTCCCCAACATTCTGATGTAAACCCCCCAAGGCTTGCTGGTTCTTGCTATCCTGAGATTGCTAGGCGGTTCACTTAGGGGCTCTGGGTGCTTAATCCGATACATTCGGCCCATCTGGTCCATGAATACCCTCTCGTCTTGCATGCCCTCACCCGGTGCCACTCAGATCGCCCATCACTCGCGATGCCCGAAGCATCCGGTGCGGTTCCTCATCACTGTGACGTCCCGTGGAAGACGGGGGGCAATATTGGGGTTTGGCATCAACCGATTACTCCGCACGAGATACAGAAAGTCTCGTTTCTGACTTCGTCCCTCTTCATGCTCCATTGACCGCAGGATGGGCAGCGTGGGAGTCTCCTTTTTTTCGAGGCTGCGGTTCGGACTGGCCTTGGTCTTCGGGCCTTTGGGACGGCCCACCCCTTCTTCGGGCGCCTGACCTTTGGCATACATGTGGAAAGGGGGGGGAACTCAAGAAATTGACTGATGAAAGATGTTGTATTTTCCTAGACGTCAATCATAAGCCAGACGTATATCGGATGGCATGCGCTGCACGGTTGTCGGAGCAGGAGTATCTGGACTGTCTTCCGGGATTAGGCTCCTAGAGAGTGGCCATGACGTTCAGATTTTATCGGACAAGTTCAGTCCTGAGACTGTATCTGATGTTGCCGCGGCAATTTGGTATCCCTTTCTGGTGAGGCCGGCAGACAAAGCCGACACTTGGGGGATTGTGACCTATAGCGTTCTCGAGGAGCTTTGTGAGAAAACTCCAGAAGCAGGCGTGAAAATGAGGGATGGACGAGAATACCTGAGAGGGGTTGTTGACCTGCCGCCATGGAAGGATGAAATAGCCGCATTCAGAATCCTGGAGGAGGGAGAAATTCCCGATGGGTATATCTTCGGTTGGGAGTTCAGAGCACCGGTTATCGAGATGCCATTGTACATGCCATGGCTGAAGACTAGGTTCGAAGAGCAGGGAGGAGTATTCAAGCAAGGATTTGTCAAAAACCTACAAGATCTGGAGGGGGATGTCATTGTTAATTGTGTTGGACTAGGTGCAAGAGAGCTATGCGATGACATGGAAATCAAACCAGCAAGGGGTCAAGTCATTTTCATCGACCAGGACCCTGGAATAGGACATTTTGATCAGCAACCAGAGACTCTGACGTACACTATTCCAAGGAGTGACGTAACCGTCCTCGGAGGTACAGCGCAAGTAGATGATTGGGACCTAGAAATTAGAGATGAGGACAATGATTTGATTCTGAGCAAGGTAGAGGAATTGTGGCCTGACCTGGACAGGAGCAAGATCGTAGGAGGGACTGTCGGCCTGAGGCCTTCAAGGACCGACGTTAGGCTGGAGGAGGAGGATGTTGGCGGTGTTCGAGTGATCCACAACTACGGCCACGGGGGAGCCGGGGTTACTTTGTCATGGGGGTGCGCAGACGAGGTAGTTTCAATTGTAGAGGGAAGAAAGGAGCCGTGATGGGGGAAGAAATCTTCGACATCGTGGATGAGTCGGACACTGTAGTAGGAAGGGCTAGTCGGAAAGAAGTGCATAGATCGGGTCTTCTGCACAGGTCTGCTCACCTCCTAGTGTTCGATTCCACGGAGAGGGTCCTGTTGCAGAAGAGATCGTATGAGAAGGATACATTCCCGGGAAGATGGGATTCATCTGTTTCGGGGCATGTTGACAGCGGCGAAGAGTATGACCAATGTATTGTCAGAGAAGCTTTGGAGGAGATTGGGATAGATCTCGGTGAGACTCCAGAGAAACTGTTCAAAATAGATGCATGCGAAGAAACTGCTCAGGAGTTCACATGGGTATACAGGACACTCTACGAAGGGCCATTCTCCGTGAACGAGCAAGAGATTTTGGAGATAAGATGGTTCCCAATGGATGTTGTAGATCGGCAAATAGAGGCTAGGGGCGAAGTTTTCTCTCCCGCTTTCGCCCTAGTCTGGAGCAAGATGCGAGAAGTCGGCTATCTAACCTAGTTGTAGGCAGCTTTGGTTGTGGAAATCACTACGGCTCCGATTTTGTATGGATCACCATTCGAAGATGGTCTTCTGTCTTCCAGCCTTCCGCACCACCCATCTTCAACCGTCCCGATTGGAATCCTGATTGAGGCGCCTCTATCCGAGACTCCATAGGAGAACTCGTGAATTGACTGCGTCTCATGCAGACCGGTTAACCTCTGTTCGTTGTGGGCACCATAGACATCCATGTGTTTCTTGATGTTCTTGCCGAATTCATCGCAGACCTTGTTGAATGTCGCCTCGTCGCCACAAGTCCTCAGAGTAGTGTCGGAGAAGTTGACATGCATCCCAGAGCCGTTCCAATCTGTTGCCCCCAGTGGCTTAGGATGCAACTCTATGGCGAGTCCGTACTTCTCGGCATTCCTCTCTGCTAGGTATCTAGCTACCCAAACCTCGTCTCCAGCATTCTTTGCCCCCTTGGCGAAAATCTGGAACTCCCATTGCCCGACGGCCACTTCCGCATTGATTCCCTCGACATTTATTCCTGCTTCGAGGCACATGTCCAGGTGAGTCTCGATGACTTCTCTTCCGTATGCGTTCTCGGCTCCAACGGAGCAATAGAACTGACCCTGGCCAGTTGCATCATTGGGGAAGCCCAGTGGGAGGTTCGTTTCGGGATCCCATAGGAAGTACTCCTGTTCGTAACCGAACCAGAAGTCATCGTCGTCCTCGTCGATTGTAGCACGGCCATTGGTGGGGTGGGGTGTACCGTCGGCGTTGTATACCCCACACATTACAAGATAACCATTCAGCCTGTCAGGGTCGGGGTAAATTGCAACTGGTTTGAGTAGACAATCCGAAGACCTCCCTTCTGCCTGCAGAGTCGAGCTGCCATCGAATGACCACATCTTGCAATCATCTAGCTTTCCAGAGAAATCTGTCTCGATCATTGTTTTGCTTCTGAGGCTCTGTGTTGGTTCAAATCCATCCAGCCATATGTACTCCAATTTCGACTTAGTTGCCATGGACTTGTCCCGTGAAAAGATGGTTTATAATCTGAACGTATGAACAAAAAATAATATATATTTTAGAAATATTTATTATAATTTTGAATAATTTTGTTTTATCGTATAATATATTTCATATATATTAATCAAATGATAATATATTCTTAAACAAAATGGAAAAATTCGCTCAATTGAACACCAGTGAATGGACAATTTCTCCCGAACTCGGCATGTGGATTGAATAGAGAGATTCTACGGACTGCACTCATGAGTATGGCCGCGGCATGGCGAATAGCCGAATTTCGCCGATTGATGCTGGGCAATGCCGTGAACATGCTCGGCGGATCGATTTTCATCATCGGCATGGGATGGACGGTGGCACAGATCGGAGGCCCCAAGGCGTATGGTTTGATTTTCACTGCGTACTTCCTTGGTCATCTCCCCCTCCTCCTGTATGGGGGGATGGTCGTTGACAAGATGCCAAGGAGGACGGTGGCACTCGTTGCGGACATCGCCCAGGCTTTCCTGGTGAGCATCGCCGTTATTTTCCTGTGGGCAGGGTTCGGAGAGATTGAGACTCTGCTGGTTGTCACATTCCTTACAGGTGGGGCTGGAGCGTTCTCGATACCGGCTATCGGAGCCCTAGTTCCGGATCTGGTGGAGGAGGAATTACTCCCTCAAGCCAATGCGATAAGAGGCATGGCGATGACGGCAGCTTGGATGTTTGGACCTCTAATTGGGGGTTTCACAGTGGCAATATGGGGCATTGAAGCCTGTCTGCTGATTGACGCTATAACATTCATCTTCAGTGGGGCTGTTCTCTGGACCATATCCGAAATTCCAGTAGAACGTGAGGAAGAAGGAAGCCTACGAGAGGAAGTTATGGAGGCATGGGCGTTCGTGAAGACCCAGCCATGGTTATTCGCCGGGATAGTGATGTTCATGATTTGGCACATTGGTGACTCTGCGATCGAGATTGGTATCCCATTCATCATCGAGAACAATGGACTTGGTGCCAAGGAGTTCGGGATCTTCGGTGCGATTGGGGCTGGTGGGGCGATGATCGGTTCTGTCATTGGGGGCATTCGGCCAGTCTCGAAAGAAGTCAGAGGGCTGGTATTCTATATCCTCATCGGAGGGATAGCCTGGTGCATGCTGATGTGGGCGATGCCCATTCCCTTCCTGCTGATTCTCGTTTTCGTATTCCTAGAAGGGGTTCTGGGAGGGACCTTGGGGGTGATTTGGCGGACCACGATGTCGGATAGCGTTGACCGGCACCTGAGAGGGCGGGTGAACTCCCTGGATGCCATAGGTTCTCTGATCTTCATCCCCCTTGCCCCACTGATGGGTGGTTGGATGATCGAGGAGACCAACGTCCTAACCACATTTGCAGTCGCGGTCTCGGTCATGGTCCTCACGACCATGGCTGGATTGGTCGTCCCCTCCTTCAGGAGATTCGAGAGGGTTGATTCGGACCTCTTCCCTATTGAGTAGGGTCGAAGTCGATCTCACTAATGTCTAAAGAAAACCACCTGTCATATATTCCTCTCTGAAAGAATACAGAAAAACCTAGCAAGGTCCCGTAGAGGACCCACGAAAGGGATGTCTTCCCAGTCATGAAGATAACCTCGGTCAGTATCAGCCCATCAAACAAGATGCAGGCCGTGATGTACAATGACCTCCCAAGAGTATGAAGAAGTGGCTCATCTTCTTGTGCTAGTATCCACTTGATTCGATTCTCTCTTCTCCTGTCAGCAGCCCTCTTCAGCCTCCAAAATGCAGCCTTGGATTCTCCTTGCTTGTCGATGAACCCCGATACACCTTCTTGACCCTCCTCCACGAGACCCGTTAGGGTTTCAGGGATAGTGATTGTCTCTGAGAATTTCAGAGAAGGATTGATTTTCTCAGGAGTCCTCTGTACAGCAGGGACAAGGTTGCACCCAATGCCCGGGGGATACCTCCCTCAAGGACAAGTCCATTTCGACGCTTCTCCCCCAATCTGGATGCTTGACGCGCCTTCCGAATGCGCATCCAGGAGGCGGATCAACTGGCGATGGCACGTCTCCCTCGAGGAAGTTTTCATTTCTCGGCAGTTTGGGGTTGGAAATGGGAATGGCCGAAATTAGAGCTTTGGTGTACGCGTGGCGGGGATTACGATAAATCTCGTCTGAATCCGCCAACTCGACAATCTTGCCTAGGTACATCACTGCCACGCGATCGGAAATATGTCGGACTACAGCAAGATCGTGAGTGATGAAGATGAAAGTAAGGTTGTGTTCTCTCTGAATGTCGCTAAGGAGGTTTAGGACCTGAGCTTGGACGGAAACATCTAGTGCGCTTGTAGGCTCGTCGAGTAAAATGAATTCTGGATCGAGGGAGAGTGCCCTTGCTAAGGCTATTCTCTGCTTCTGTCCACCTGAGAACTCATGAGGAAACCTGTTCATGTGCTCCCTCTTCAGGCCTACTGAGTCGAGCAATGATGCGACTTTTTGAGTCAAATCGGCACCATCAGCAAAGCCGTTTACTTGCAGCGGTTCGCCGACTATTGAGCGAATGGACATTCGCGGGTTCATCGAACCGCCAGGATCTTGGAAAACAATCTGCATTTTCTTTCTAATATCCCTATTCTTCATCTCACGGATGTTCTCGCCATCATAGATTATCGAACCATCAGTAAGGGGTATCAGTCCCATAATCACCCTCCCTAGAGTGGTTTTCCCACAACCGGACTCGCCGACAATGCCCAGTGTCTCGCCCTTATTGACGCTCAAGTTTACCCCATCTACCGCCCTAACGTGAGAGGTTGTCGCTGAGAGCATTCCTGTGTTCATAGGGAACCACTTCTTCAAATCACGAATATCGATCAACGGAGTTTCGGGACTTTCAGACATTTAGCACACTCCAAGATTCATCCGAGCTGCCCACGCACTTCGGGCAGTTCTCGACCCAGTGACCGGGACTTATTTCCTCCATCTCTGGACGGATGGTTAGGGTATCTCCTGTTCTTCCCATTCGCTGGCAGAATCGGCATCCTGAGACGAAATCAGATGGTTGTGCAACTTGCCCGGGAATTGCCGGTAAGACTGATTTTCTCTCTGAATCCAAGCGAGGACTGCTAGCTAGTAGACCCTTGGTGTATGCGTGACTGGGGTTGTCGAATAGCTCCCCTATTGGGGCCTTCTCTACGACCCTTCCGGCATACATCACCGTAACGAAGTCACACATCTCCGCAATCACGCCCAGATCGTGAGTGATCAGCATTATCGAGGTCCCCTTTTCCTTTCGTAGATTGCGCATTAGAGAGAGGATCTGCGCCTGTATGGTTACGTCGAGTGCAGTTGTTGGCTCGTCGGCGATCAATAGTTTAGGCTCGCAAGACATCATCATTGCGATCATCACCCTCTGACGCATCCCTCCTGAGAGCTCATGGGGGAACATGGAAACGACGGATGCTGGATTGGGAATCTGGACCTGCTTGAGAATCTCCACTACCTGATCCCTATGGTTTGGATCCAGCTTTAGGTAATCTGAAGCAATCATCGAAGGGACCGCGAACATCGCAAAAACCGCAGTAATTGACATAAAAACGGAAAATGGCATCCATAGGGACAAGTAAAGAACCAGAGACAAGGAGAATGAAGAGGGTGTGAGGGAAATGGCATGTGACAGCCTCTTCTGGTTGTCATCGGCACCGAGTGTTGCTAAGAATGGAACCAGTAGGAAGAAAGTCCAGGACAAATTAATGGCTTTGAACCCTGAACCGATGGTTCTCTCGTCCCAATCGGAAAGAGCACCAGAGAATCCCTGAGCCAAGACTAATGCGAACAAGAATGAGCCGAAAAGGAGTTGTTTCTTTCTCTCCTTAAACAGTTGAATTATGATTGAAGGGGGATAACTTAGTGCTCTAGAAAGGCGCCCCATTCTGGATATCTCCCTAGGGGCGAGCCTGTCGTGCTCTCTCATGACTTCTGAGATCTGCTTCTCCACAGAGTAGAGTGGATTTAGGGCAGTCATTGGCTCTTGGAAGATCATGCTAATCTCATTCCCCCTAATGGTCCTCATGAATCGCTCGTGTGCCAATGCTGGAGTCTTGGATAGGAATGATGTCAAGACCCCACCTAAAAGCATAGAAATTGAGATAAATAGCAAGATTGCGCCTTGTATCGGTTCAATTAGTAGCCAGATAAACGAGATTATCGATAGGAAGACCGAGGTAACGGAGACCCTAGTAGAAATGATTTCCAGATTCTTGTTCCTTTCGTTGGCGGTGAACACCATTTCGTCTCCGCAGAAAGTGATGCTGCCTTCGTCAACCTCGCATGTTGCGAGCCCGATGGCTGTGAGTGAAGTGACTGACTTGCCACACCCAGATTCTCCGACTATTCCCATAATCTGACCTTCTTCAACTGTCAGATTGACATCATGAAGGGCTTCCACCGGACCATCCATCGTATCAAAGTGGACACGTAGATTGGATATCTCGAGAAGTGGGGCTTTGACAGTTTGACCTTCACTTGTATATTCCACCATACCATCACCTCCTATTCTTTGGGTCAACGACGTCTCTCAGACCGTCTCCAAGTAGGTTGAAACCTAGAGTTGTAATCGCGATTGCGATACCCGGGAATGTAATCATCCACCAGTCATCCGGGAACCAGCGCCTGCCGTCATCAACTAGAATGCCCCACTCGGCAGTCCCTGGTTCTGCCCCGAGACCTATGAAAGAAAGTCCGGATGCCGAAAGGATGGTCCCTCCGATGTCCAGAGTGAATGCTACTAGTAGTGGTGCCCAAGCATTCGGAAGAATGTGCCTGAACATTATCCTGCTATCTGGTGCCCCCACGCTTTTTGCTGCCTCCACGAAAGACATCTCTTTCACATACAGAACCTGTCCCCTGATTAGTCTCGCATACCCTGGCCAGCCAGTGAATATTAGAGCGACCTGAATCTTCCAGAGTCTGTCGAAGTCCTTGATGATGATGAATTCAGAATCACTTGAACCTGATGCCGTGAAGAGGAGTGCGGCGGAAACCGAGACCAGGAGCGTCCTGAGAGTCAAGAACCGATAGGGGTTGGTGTACATGCTCTTTAATGAGCTAGAGGCTGCTGAAACCATCTTCTCATGGATTTTGTTGTCGCCTTCAGGGACGAAAGTGGACAGGGGGACACGTCGTGAAATATTCTTCTCCATGATTGTTAGTGCGAGGATTAGGAAGATGAATACGACAATTAGAAAAATTCTAGATGGCCTTCCTCCTTGGTCCCAATAATCGTGAAAAAGGGAGATAGCGAGCAATAATGCGGATGCCGAGACAAGAAGTGGGGCATACCTATTTCCTCTGAATGGGATATTGAAGGCATATCGGCCCAATAATGCCAGTACTAAGAATGAGGATATGATCGCTGTCGTAAGTAGGGGAACTAGATTGCCCTCAAGGGGGATTATATCATCATACAATACTATCGCAACTACCAGCGCAGTCGGAATTCCAATCATCATCAAATCATAGTCCGCCTCCTCGGGCTCCCTTTCCATAGGGGAGACTTTCTCGGAGACTACGCTTCGAGCGAAAATGGCCAAAAGGATCAGCGGCGCCATCACTGCAGCAGACATGGATGTGGATAACCTGACAGTTGACTCCAACGCAGCGACGAATGCCATTGCCAGGATTAGTCCCGGAATTGCGAAGAAGACGTCGCAAATCCGCATTATTACCTCGTCCACCCTACCTCCGAAGTATCCGCTAATGCAACCCACAATTGTTCCCAGTGCCACGGTGAAGAGTGCGACTGTGAATCCAATCTTCAGAGATATCCTAGAACCGTAGAGGACCTTCGAGAACAAGTCCTGGCCTTCGTGATTTGTTCCGAGGATGCACACATCATAACCATCGGGCAACCAGGAATGGTGCATTTCCTCGTTGTTGAATTCATAGGTGACCCAGAGAGATCCGGTGAAGGATGTGTCTTCTAGGACATCATTGGAGACAATAAGCCATGTGTCGTTACTCGGATCTATGGTTACCCATGTACCGTTTAGCGGGTATCCGTTGGTATCCTCGATGTTGAGTATTTCAATCACTTGAAGTGGTTTCCTGATAATCTTCTGTCTTTCTTCGGACCAAATCTCATCAGACCATGCCCTAGTCCTGTTGTTTTCCCCCCTCCTCATATCGAACAAGTCAATCTTCTGCTCATGCCAATCGCATTCTTCGGAGAATGGTGCCTTCCGTGATGGTTCGTAATCTATCCACCACAGGTCTTCTGTATCCTGGAGATTCCGATACGGGTGTTCCACCGCGATATCATCTGCAAAAATAGAAATTGTACTTACGACTATTACTAGAAAAAGGCCAAGCACGGCGAGGAATGACCGAGAAAATATCTTCCAGCTTCGAGAAAGATCGTAACTCTTCTGTCGGAGACCCTCTCTGAGCCTCCGGAGGCTCTCTTCCCTATCCTCAGAGCTATCGGACCAGCTCATTCAAGCCTCACCCTTGGATCAATCAGTGCATACGTGATATCGACAATCAGGTTAGAAAGAAGGAAAATCACGGAGGTGATTAGTGTAACTCCCATTATTGTAGCAAAATCAAGATATTGAATTGCCTTGACGGCTACTCGGCCCATTCCGTTGAAGGCGAAGATTGACTCGGTGAGGACTGCTCCACCAATCGCGCCACCAATTGAGAACCCTAGTATGGTCACGATTGGGACTAATGCGTTTCGGCACGCATGAACGATTACAGTTCTGAATTCTGAAACCCCTTTGGCACGGGCGGTTCGAACATAGTCCTCCCTTAGGACCTCGAGAAGGCTAGCTCTCATGTACCTCAGGAGTGACCCTGCGGATGCTACCCCCAATGTGATGCATGGCAGTGCTAGATGGGTAATTGTATCCTTGAACAAGGACCTCCTGGAGGAGAATTCATCAGGCAATTCATCTAAGGAGGCGTTTCCGACAAACCAACTGTCAACTAAGTGGAAACCGGTACCGCTTTCGGGGAGTGGCCACATGAATCCTTCTTGGGGGTATGTGTAGGAAGTATCATGCCTACCGTAAAGTGGCAGGCAGCCCCCATCAGTGGGAGTTATCAGAGGGAGCCAATCAGTTAGTGGGTCACAAATTCCCCTCTGAGTTGCGAAAGCATACTGGAGCATCATTGCAAGCCAGAAGATTGGAAGGCTGACGAATGTAATTGCAACTAGCCTTGAGAGATGATCGAAGACTCGATCCTGCCAGATAGCACTGAGTATCCCGAGGCTGATTCCCAACGAGTAACCGATCAATAGTGAAAGAAACGCCATCTCAAGAGTGATTGGGGCCGCGTCCTTGATTATGTCAATAACTGGCCTCTTGTAGGCAACGGATTCCCCCCAATCACCTTGCATTAGGTTCTGGACGTATATCGTGTATTGCTCGGAAACTGGTTTGTCGAGTCCGAGTCTCTTTACATTCTGCTCGTATGCATCCCCGATACATTTCTCCCCGCATAGAGCAGCAGCTGGATCAGCTGGAATAATCTGAGCGATAGCGAATGTGAATATGGAAACCCCAACGATGACTGGGATTAGCAGAATAAGTCTGCGTGCAATGAATTCATGTATCTTCATCCAAATACCCCTTCATGCCCATGGGGCGAAGCAGAATAAGTTGCCGTACCACGACGAACGCCCCAAGGAGGGGCGTTCGTCGGGCACTTACGTTTTCGTCGGTGGGCGCGTTACGATTGTTGCTGTGTATCAGCAGGATCCTACGAGAGCGCCGTCGACCATTGGTAGTTTGTCGTAGTCGAACCAGTGGGCTGACCCGATTGCTGACCAAGGAGCAGAGCAGACGTCGTCATGCTTTACACCGACACCGTTGTACTGGCCGATGATGATCATGTTGGGGTCGACCTTCCATGCATCGAAGGCTGCTTGGTAGTATCCCTCCCTAGCAGTGTCATCAGTCTCAGACTTTGCAGACAATAGGGCTGCGTCAACAGCTGCGTTAGAGTATCCAGTACCATAAACGTCCTCGGTGCTAGAGGCGAAGGGTGACCAGTAGTTGTCTGGGTCCAGGTAGTCAGGAGCCCAGCCGCTGAAGCGGATCTCGAATGTCTTGGCATAGTACTGAGTCAAGTACTCGGCCCATGGCTTAGCGGATCCGTCTGTAGCGACACCAATGCTTCCCAGTGCTTGCTGCAGCTGGCCTGCCATGGCGATTCTGTAGTCGTTACCCTCGTTTGCCATTACCCTCAGAATTGAGGGCAGGCGGCACTCGTCGCCATCTCTATCAGCCAATGCGACAACCACTGTGTTGTTGTTCGCAAGTTCAGTACAATCGTACTGGCGAATGAATCCAGCATTCTCCAACAGTTCCTCTGCGTAGGTGAGATTGTAGTTGAAGGTCTGCGTCTGCGTGTCCGCATAAAGGAAACCGGTTGGTATTGGCCCGTACTGAGGTGCGAGCGAATTGTCGTAGGTGTCCCTTCTGTGACCCTCGTAGTCGAAGGCATATGACACGGCTAGACGGACAGCAGGGATGGACATTGCATTGCAATCGTTTGTCCCATCTGCATCGCAGTCGTGGTTTAGGATGTAATCCCCATCTGCATCCTTGGGGTTCAGGTTCATTGCGGATAGAGTGGTTGTGAACGTCTCCCTGTACTTACAGATGTAACCATCCTTGCTCATGACGTTTGGCTTATCGTCGATGGCATCTCCATCGCCTGCCTCCGTATATACTCCGTCAGCGTCCAAATCGTTGTAGCAGAACTTTGGCATGTGCTCGATGTTGATGCTGCCGAAGTCAGCTTCACCGTCCTGGAATGCCAGAAGTCTCGTGGAAGCCTCCGTAACAATGGATGATGTGTACCTGTTTACTGCAAAGTTTCCCTCCTCCCAGTATAGCCAGTTTGGCGTCAGTACGATTCGATCCTCACGAATCCATGTGTCGACGATGTAGGCGTTCGTGCCTGCACCAAGGGGTGCTTCGTCCATCCACTCGTGGCACCAGTCGTCGGTTGCGGTCGATCCATTCGCATAGCTCGTGACTACCCTGTTCGCGTTGCATAGGTCTGAGTTGACCACTGCACCAACGGTGTAGGCAATCGTGGACACGAAGCCGGAGTATGGCGAGCCAAGAGTAGCGGTGAACGTTGTTGCGTCAACAACTGTCATGCTCTCGTCACAGTCACCATCGCCGTCGGTGTCGCCCTCGAGGTTCTGACTCAGAATCCAATCCACGTGGCTCTCTGGTGCGTGGTACTCTAGCACCCTGCACCATGAGAAGACGACGTCATCAGCAGTCATCTGATCCCCGTTGCTGAACTGCACGTCATCCCTTAGGGAGAAAGTGTAGGTTAGTCCGTCAGTGCTTACTGTATGGCCTGTAGCGAGTCTTGGAATGATAATTGAGTTGCCATTTCCGTCACCTGCGTATCTGTACAGGGTGTCGAACACGTTCTCGATGACGTCTCCCGATGCGGAGTCGTAGGCATCAGCAGGGTCAAACGTAGAAGCATCTCCAATTGTGAGTTCTACGATCTCGCATGGCCTGTTTGTACCTACTTCGCTGCACTCGCGAGTCTGTCGAGCAGCACTCCATGCGGCTGACCAATTTTCTTCGTTGATGTCGGAGGTATACGCTGCTGCCACTGCGGCAAAGGCGCACATTCCACTATCAACCTCGGCTGCATCGTCGTAGTTTGCTGCAGTTTCGTCCATGCATCCTTCGACCTTTGCGACACAAGAACCATCGTCCTCGGTTGCTGCAGCATCGTAGTTCGAGGCACTGGAGTCAGTGCATCCCTTTACCACGGTCACAGTGTTGGTCACAGTTTCAGTTATGGTTTCGGTCGTGACGCACGCATTGTTATCGCTGTCTAGCGTGTAACCGTCTCCGATTGCGTCGCAGTCAGCCTGTGTCAGCGTCCTTTCCACATCGTCCCCAGCGCATCCCGCCAGGGCCGATGCAATCATCAGTGTGCATAAAAGAAGAGCATTCGCTTTAGCCTTCATCGCTCCATTGAGACTATGGTGTGTATTTAGTATCACCCTAGAAAAATGGCCTTTTGACCGTTCAGGGGGGTTTGATGCTTCAAATTATCAAAAAAAGGATGGGTCCTTTCCCTAAGAATCGAAAAGTAGTGGTGGACGTGCCGAGATTTGAACTCGGGGCCTCTTCCATGCCAAGGAAGCGCGCTTCCAAGCTGCGCCACACGCCCAGTGGGCTGACGAACTGCGACGCCCATTTAAGGGGGACGTGGGGGGGTGGTTAATGTGTCAAGTGAGGAAGGGGGCAGGAGCGTGCCCGCGATTCCGGATGGATTGCTGGAAGACCTGGTCAAGGAATTGGAGGGGGAGGATGCCCCCTTCGTCAAACACTTCGGGAGGGATTTGGAACTGAAGTGGCTCGAGGAGGATGAGGCGAGGCTGGGATTCACAAGATTCGAATGCGACCATCACGAAATCTACAGGAGACGAAGGCACGGTGTACCACCGGGCCCGGTTACCATTGCCATGAACCCAATATTGGCCAATGACACCGCACTGTTCCGCCACACTCTTGCGCATGAACTTCTACATGCTGCTGGGCTTCTTGATCACGATGGTTTGCATGCAGAGATTGTTGGCAAGGTTGCCCCTGCACCCAAGCTAAGGGACTCCCCAATCCTGATGAGGCTGCGTGAACAGGTACTGGAAGGACTTCCCGAGGAGCAGTGGATCTGTGGCAAATGCGGTCACGCTTGGGAAAGAAGGAGGGTGACAAGGCCAACACGGTGCCCGAAGTGCGCAAGTAGGTTCGAGGCGAAGTGAGGGTTCATCTAAGTGGGACTCCCGCAGAGGGTCGCGGGCGATTGGTGTAGTCTGGATATCATGCTGGCCTTCTAAGCCGGTGACACGGGTTCGAATCCTGTATTGCCCACCACCTAATCTAGATGTGTATCACGAATCGCTCATATACGCGAGGCAGGTCGGAAGGACTCGCAAACTGGAGGATGATTCACAGTGAAGAGAGGTTCCCGTGCTTGGAAGAAGCAAGGGAAGCAACGCTGGAAGTGGCGAAAGAAGAAGCTCCGAAGGCGGAAGGCAGCTAGGAAGCGAGCGAAGCAACGATGACACTGGGTCAGCGTGAATAGGGGTTGCCTCGTCTCGATGTCATGGTCGAGCATGGCCCTATCGATGCGGAGATTGTCGACGTGCCCGCGGGTCGCCGAATTCTGATGACGTACAAAGCTGGCTCGGCGGCCATTCTGGTAGTTGCGATAATCATCATCGCAGCGTTCCAATCGATTGTGGCATCGCCCAAATCCGGATCTATCAGCGGCGAAGATGGCAGGAACGCCGTTGTCGTTTGGGATCAAAGCGTATACATGCCCAGGCACGAGGAATGCATTGACGAGGGCAACGGGCAGGACTTGCCTGAATTTGGAATCGGGTACGAGCCTAGCATCTCAATCACCAGCAATGGGAACATGTTCATCACGGCGCACAAGGACCTTAGGTGGGGAGGGGAAGACTCACCGATCCCGATAATCTTGGACCCAGATGATCCCGGGCCCTGGTGGGCCTGCACGGATGGGAGGGATACGACTTGGGACTACTGGGCATCTTGGTTCTGGGCCTCATACGACAACGGGACCACCTGGGGGCATGGGGAGAACTTCGGGCCAACACCTGGAAACATGCTCTTCGCGAACTACCTGGCCGGAGGTTCGGAGTGCCTAGGGGACGAGGGTGACATCTCCGTAGACGCGATGGACACGGTGTTCTACCTAGACACTACACTGGAAGACAACTGGTGGCACACGCTGGAAGACCATGGGACGGAATACTCCACGGGAATCTGCCAGAGGATGAACACCATGGCAGCAGATGACCGACCCTGGGTTGCGGCCCAGGGGGATGGCATCATCCACTACCTCGGCAACTCTGGCGCGTCCCCCCCCGAATGCACCGGTGACTCGGGGAGGTACTGGTACTACCACTCTGAAGATGGCGGGAACACATTCTCGCAGTGCTACTCAGTGCCCGGCGGGTGGAGCACGATATCCAGCCAAAGGCATGGATCGTACGTGTACATCGCTCAGGAGAATGCGGACACCCAATCGGGCACCGTCATAGTCAGAATCAGCGATGAGTATGGCAGGGGGACGGGTTTCGGGGATGGGACGTGGGCACCTCCCGTCGACGTCGGGCCGAGGGAGGGTAATTGCCCCGAGGGCTACCCCGTTGTCAACAACAACGAGGGAGGGACCGTTGCAGTGGTGTGGGCCGACTGTCCGAACGGGAGCACTGGTCCATGGGAGATCAGGTTCGCCATCTCATACGACCACGGGACGAACTGGTCCACGTGGAACGTCTCCCACATCAATGGGATTCAGATGTACCCGTTCGTCAGCATCAGCGATGGAGACATGGTCTCACTGGCATTCTACGGTCTGGACTTCGATGATGGGGATCTGGATGGCGACTACGTGGAAGGAGAGGGGTGGTTCCTGTACGCAGGGGCTCTGCAGTCACCGATTGAGGGCGACAGCTGGGATTTCACCATAGCAGACCCGGAGCCATTGCATGTGGTGACCGGTTACGAGGAGCAGACGGGAGACGTCCATGCGCTGCACGACTTCTTCGAGACGGTCCTGAGCCCGGATGGCTCGTGGATCGGGATCGCCTACCAGCAGAACCTGGGGCAGCACCCGTTCGAGGAGAACGAGGAGCAGCGATACATCAAGTTCGTCAGAGGCGACCTCTCAACCGCCTGACGAGACCACCACCAACTCCAGCGTTGTGTTGCCCTTGATCAACGAAGTATGTGGGATGATTGTATCCCCGTGGACCGCGAGGACGGTAGATGGGGGGACGCCCATCTTCTCAAGGACCTCGCTGACCGAAATGGGCTTGCTTGATTCGACCTGGACGGACCCCCCTAGGTGCTCAACTTGAATGATCACGAAGGGCATGAGGTCGGGTCAGCCTTATGTCTGATTCGCAGGTGGACGTTTCGCTGCCGAGATCGCATAGCCCGGTATTGCGGTGGATTCGAAATCCACTGTCCATTGGACGCGGGGGTTCAAATCCCTCTCTCGGCGCCATCATCCTCTTCCCACCAGCCTACTTCCTCGGATGATTCCTCAGTGGTTTCGGAATCACCGTCAGTTTGCTCTCCTGGGTATTCCTGAGGTGGATCTTCTGGCCCCTCTGAGTTCTCCAGCCAATCTGCCTGGGGGAATCCGAAGCCGATCTTCTCCAATCTGGTCCTGATTCTGGCGTTTGCATTTCCAGCTGATCCTAGTCCGAGGAAAAGGAGGAAGAAGTTGCAGCATGAGAGAATTACTATGTTTGTGATTGCGCCAGAGCCGATGGAGAACCCAGTAATTAGGACGCTGCGTTCGGGGTTATTGGGGTCTACGTACACATCAATAGTGGAAAGGCGCGGATGGTCCCTCTCGAAGTCCTCCTTCCATCCGAGGCTGGAGTCGGTTGAGTCTTCCCAATCTACCAATGAAATCTGATCGCTTTCGTATACAATTCCACCCACCTCGTAGCTATAGTCGACTTTCAACCCGTAGGTGCAACCATCCTCCCCCCCACAATCCTCCCAGATGTAGATGTCATCGACTGTACCCGGTGTCCTGTCCCAGTTTTTCGTTTGCCACTGCTCATAGTGTAATGGGACGGTAATAATGTCGACGGTCAGAACGATGACCAAACAGACTACTGCAACGATCATACCCCTGGAATCACCGGGTTTGAAAGTCAGTGAGAAGGCCGCCATGGCAGTTCCGCCAACCGTCGACTTTTCTTTCTTTGGTGTTGTCAGGCAGAACTATAGGCATCGGGTTTGGGTGCATTTCCATGGAGATAGAAAACGAATTCGGACCTGCTTTCACGCTAATGACTGCGAAACTCTCGCCGGGTGAGCAAATCAAGGTCGAGCCTGGGGCCATGGTGGCCCAGTCGAATGGGATGGATATGAAGACCGGCATGGGGAGTGGTGGTGGTCTTGGCGGATTCATGAAGAGCATGGTCAGGAGCGCGCTTGGCGGTGAGTCATTCTTCGTAAACACATACACTGCTGGTTCGTCAGGAGGATGGATCTCCATGGCACCATCTGCTCCCGGGGATATCGAGACGTTCGACCTTTCGCCGGGCCAGGCTTTCTTCATGCAAGGAGGGGCATTCATGGCTTCTTCCATCAACGTGGAAACCTCGACTAAGTTCCAGGGGTCGAAGGCTCTCTTCTCGAGGGAGGGTTTCTTCTTCCTGAGGGCCGAGGCATCTGACGTCCCGGGCAAGGTCTTCTATTCGTCATACGGTGCTATGAAGAAGATCGAAGTAACGCCTGACAAACCCATCAAGATCGATAACGGACATGTGGTGGCATTTACAGATGGCCTTCATTACAACGTCACCAAAATCAAGGGGCTTGGTTCCTTCCTGTTCGGTGGAGAGGGCTTCACTCTGGACTTCAATGGTTCTGGTTCCGTTTGGATTCAGACCAGGAATATCCAAGCACTCGCGACCCAGATGATCCCCTTCCTTCCGACAAGTCAGTAGGAATCAGAAGTCAGTGGTGTCCTCGGAGTGCCTGAGGATAACGACACGGGCACCTGGGCCAATCCGAACCTGCGGCCTACCGGCCCATTCGCCGACCTCACCGTTCAGTATTGCGATCTCATCCCCTCGGCAGATGGCAGCGGCCGATACTGGGATGAACTGCTTGAAGGCAACGGAGGCGGCCGAACCAGTCTTGTCCATCAGGGTGATTGACCAACGGCGTACGTTGGCCCCGTCTGGATAGGCATCGATGGACCACACTCGCCCCACTACGCTGACCCTGGTCTCCACCTCGACCACGGGGGCGACATCAGACTCCGTTGCAATGGATACCGACGATCTTTCGTCCAGATCGAACTGTAGCTGGCCCCTCCAGATAGATGGCATTCCCTCGTCCACTCGTACACGGGAGCCTTCGGAGATCCCCCTGGTGACGTTACGTGGGTTGCCCTGTCTGGAGGGTCTGACGCGTGCTCTGTCATAGCCATCCTGGAGGGTAAACTGGAGGCTAATCGAACCGTCATCCAGAAGTTCGGGGCCTTGCAGGCCGACGACGTCGCCGACGATGCTAGTCCTGGTGACTATCTCCCCGATGGGTGTCACTGGCCATGCATGCCCGAATTTCTCGATCCTGCTCTCTAAGGGGAGGTTCAACTCGTAATCCGAGCCCTCGCAGATGCCTCTGTAGTCGCAACGAACACATCGAGCCCTCTCGTTGGGATGAGTTGGAGTCTCAGCAGGTATCCCCCCCCTGTCGAAGAATCGCAGTTGCGACGGTTCTGGGGGGCACATTGAGATATCAGGGTCTTGGGCGTGAATCTGTTTGTAGAGTTGCTCTAGCTCGTCGTTCAGAGAGCCCATCTCCTCCTCTGTTGGGAGACTCACTTGCTTCACCGTGCCTGTTCCCAGATACCAAATCTCGAGCCCGTCGACCATCTCTTCCCTAGCATGGGTCTCCCACCACAGCCAGCCGTACATCCTGAGTTGATCCAGATAGTCGCCCGACCTGTCTCCCTTCCCCACCGAGGCCTTCAGGTCGACGATAGTGGGGTTCCCGGACCAACGGTATACGAGATCATACTCCCCCTGAAACCACTCACCAGGATGTGCGCTGGTCTGTGTGAACGACTTGGCATCTGGGTCGACGAACCACGGCCGTGCGACCTCCCATGCCTCGGCCCATGTAATCTGGCCTCTTCCGGCTGCGGGGTGCGGGTTCCCCCAATCTCGAGGAAAACCATCGGGTGCTGGCCAGTGAAGCCGATGCCCGGACCTCCATTCATCGATGCCGGGACCCCCGCTGCGGTCGATGCACTCCTGCACTTGGTCTAGATGCAGGGAGATTGCAGACTCGACCATCTGCCTCCCCTCCTCTTTGTCCACTTCTTCTGCGGAGCCGACTCTGTTTGGGCTAGATTCCCAGTCGCTAATCGCCGACTCCCAACATCGGCCGAAGTGCGCATCCGCCCTAGCAGTGGCCCATGCTTGTACGGATTCCCTGTCGTTAGGGATCGATTCCCGAGGCAGAGGGCTGAGTCCGGGGCCGACCCAGAAGTCCTGGCTGTCCCAGTCAGGGGAGCCATCATCGGCAAGAGGAGTGGTCATTGAGGAACGGGAGTCACTGGCCAACAGGGTCGGTGACTCCCGAAGGACCCGGCAGACGCATTCTTCGACTGCATTGCCCCTCAGAATCTGAGGTGGCAAGGGCGACTTGAGACGAGTCATCCATCCGTAGTACCACAGTCTGGGGCATTTCCTCCATGCATTGACCTGGGATGCGGATAGCCTTCGGTATGGGTTGACCTTGGAGTTCTCCGAGTCTGTCTTCCTAACCGGCACGACACCAATTGGGAGCCGAGGACATATCAACTTGAGGAGTGTTCAGAGACCGAATCAATCCCATTGTCCTCGGGGGCATTCAGGCGGACCACGGTGACCTCTAGCCTTTCGTGAGTGGGGAGGACCTCAACCATGAAGACAGGGTCTTCGATTTCCTCGGCTATGTCCTCGGCTACAACTAGGGGCATCTCGATTCTTCCATTCTGCTCGTCCCACAAGAGGAATCTACGAGGGAGGCCCGTCTCATCAACGAGTTCGTCCATCCAATCGTCCTTGGAATCGGAATCGGAATCAATGGCTCCGAAGATCAGCGTACCATCCTCAGTGAGGACCTCATGGGGAGCGATGACAGACTCGCCTCTCCTGAGGAAGCGTCTCCTTAGCTGCCCTGCGTCCTTGAATACGGATGTGCAGTACTTCAGGTGGAAGCCATAGGGTTCGCGAGTTATTCCGTCGGAATGATCCGGAAGGCCTTGCTCGGCGGCCATCACCCGGGACTTCATTTCGTAAGCCAGTTCGTTCGAGCCAGCAGCCCCGGCAGTTATCTCAGTTGAGAGATTGAACCCCCTCAACTCCATGTTCTCGTGGTTTCCGACCGTGATCTCGAGCTCGTTCAGATTGAGAAATGAGATGTCGAAAGTCCGAAGGTCGTCAAGTAGTTCGAGAAGCTCATCCCTCTTGTCTGGCTCGCAGGGAATCTCCACCCCAGTGAGGATGCCAGCCTCGGAACATGCCGAAATAGTCGAACGATACCTCTCCGAATCCAGTCCAAGCAGATGGAATCGAATCTCATCCAGGCCGGCATCGGCGAATTCACGGGCCACTTCCGGTCGGAAGGGTATGCTGGTGTACATGTGCAGGTGGAATCCAGATCCGAACTCAGACTTGAGTCTGGATATTCCCTCTAGCGTACGTTCCTTGGCCATCAGGGGGTCCCCTCCGGTAATCCCGGCACCAGTGGCCCTCATAGCGCGAGCTTCTTCTATGACCTCATCGAAAGTCTCGCACCTCCTCTCATTAGCGAACATCCAGTCGACGTCACGCCGAGTCTCGGAGAGGGGGCAGTAGTCGCATTGCCAGTGGCAGTTTCCAGTAATGAACAGAACTAGCTTGCTCCCCATCTGGCACTGGATACACCCCTCGGTGTCAGAGAGGTCGGGTGCCTCGGCGAGATCTGGGACCTGTGGGAGGGATAGCATCTACGCCTCCGCCCATTGTTCGGCTGCCGTCTCCAGAAGCCATTCGTGGAAGCCCGAATCCTGTGACAGCTCTGGATGGAAAGTGAGTGCCATCCGATTCTGAGTCCGAACCCCCACAACCTCGTCACCCAGTTTCGCCATTATCTGTGCACCGTCACCTGTTTCGACAAATCGAGGCGCTCGGATGAAGACGCCAGGAAATTCCCGATCTAGGGCAATGGCCTCAATCTCGGACTGGAATGAGTCGGCTTGTGACCCGAAACCGTTCCTCTCGACGGAAGCGTCAATCAGGGGTCCACCACCATCACCGGGCTCTGCGAGGAGGATCGCCCCAGCGCAAGTGCCCAGAACCGGTCGTCTCTGGTCCTCCCTTATCCACTCGAAAATTGCAGGCAAGAGGGCGGAAATTGCATCGTTTCCCGTTAGCCTCATGGTTGTCGACTCGCCCCCGGGCATCACAATAGCATGCAGCTCTACGGAGTCTAGGTCCGAGGCCTTCCTAAGTTCGTGCACCTCGATGTCGAGCCCAGTCCCTCTGGATGCCCTCTCCAGAGCGGAAATATGGGAGTGACGGGCCCCCTGAAGCATTACCAGGCCAATGCGAAGCACAAACCGCCGGCTTGACAACGAGAAATGAACCCTGTTGCTGCTCCGATGGCCTGAAAGACCGTCCACAACCCCGTAAGGACGTGGGGGCCGCGGGTCGCATTCACAACTTCGGGGCTGGCCCCGCTGTTCTCCCTCTCGAAGTGGTGACCGAGGTTGCAGAGTCGCTGCCCGATCTGAACGACAGTGGCTTTGGAGTGATGGAGGTCTCCCACAGGAGCCCGGCATTCCAGGAAGTGATTGACTCGGCCATGGACCGAATGAGGAGGATACTTTCAATCCCCGAAGACTATGAGATTCTGTTTCTCCAGGGGGGTGCATCGACTCAGTTCTACATGACTGCACTGAACCTCATGAGTCAAGGTGGCATGGCGGACTTCCTAGTGACTGGAATTTGGGCCAAGAAGGCCCTGGCTGAGTCAAACAAGATCGGAGACGGGAATGCGGCCTGGGATGACTCCGCAAACGGTTTCAAGTCAGTCCCGAATGACGAGGACTACTCAATCCGAGAGGGCGCCGAGTACCTGCACTACACCTCCAACAACACACTCTTCGGAACCCAGTTCCACCACATCCCAGATAGCGGAGGGAAGCCTAGGGTCGTTGATGCCAGCTCGGATATCTGTGGGGCGCCGCTAGACGTTTCGGAGCATGCCCTGATCTACGCGGGGGCCCAGAAGAACCTCGGACCCAGTGGCGTGACGGTGGTAATCCTCTCCCCCTGGGCTGCCAGCAGAAGGAGGGAGGGTCTTCCGACCATGATGGACTACCACACCCACCTCTCCAAGGGGTCGATGTTCAACACACCCAACACCTACGGGATCTTCGTCTTGGACAGGGTGCTCTCCTGGGTCGAGAGAAATGGCGGACTGGAAGGCGCAATCCAGCGAAATGAGGAAAAATCCGGGCTACTTTATGGGGTACTGGACGGAAGTGAATTCTGGAGACCCCATGCGGAAGAAAGCTCCAGATCGATGATGAATGTCACATGGAGACTAACTGATGAGAGCCTAGAACAGACTTTCCTCGCAGAAGCGGCGGAGAACAGGATGGGGGGCCTGAAGGGGCACCGTAGCGTTGGAGGAATCAGGGCCAGCCTGTACAACGGATGCCCCGTCGAGAGCGTGGAGGCCCTCGCTTCATTCATGGAAGGATTCGAGAGTCGTCACGGATGAGTGACCCCATGGAAACGAGGAGAATCCTCAATCTGCTGGATCTGACTCTATTGGACATGGGTGCCAGCGAGAGAGACTTGGCCATGGTCTGCGAACTGGCGAACAGGCATCGAACCGCGGCGGTCTGCGTATTCCCAAGACACTCTGGATTCGTGAGAGATCGCCTAGATGAGGGGATTGCGATGGCCTTGGTTGCGGGGGGCTTCCCCCGGGGTAGTGATTCCCCTGCGCAGATCTTCGATGCTGTGGAAGTCGCCGCATCCAAGGGAGCGGATGAGATAGACTGTGTATTGGAGCCGAGGGACGATGATTCGTTCCCGGGAGAATTAGAGTTGGCCAAGCTGATTGCCATGCGAGAGGCGGCCCAAGGACGCATCCTGAAGGTTATTCTAGAAACCCCGTTACTGGGGGAACGGAAACTCAGAGCAGCGACTAGGATGGCTCTGTCGACTGGAGTTGACTTCGTCAAATCGTGCACGGGGAAGAGGGGTGGATGCAGTGACGAGGCTGCGACCATTCTCACCGAAGAGGTCAGCAGGCACTGTCTTTCCTTCGACGGGAAGCCAGGGGTTAAGATATCAGGAGGCATCTCGAAGAGAGAGGATGCGACGAGGCTGATTGCCCTGGTGAAGGAAGGGGACGAATCCATCTCAGGTAGCGACCGACTGCGAATAGGGTCATCGTCCCTGCTGATGGATTTGGTTGATGGTGGGCTCGGCAGGAATTGAACCTGCGATCTTCGCCATGTGAAGGCGACGTCATAACCCCTAGACCACGAGCCCGACCTATTTGCCAGCAATCTCCTGCGGATAAGATTGGTGACAGTTGGACACCATGGTCCGCCGGTGTCAAAAGAGGCGTATGACTCGGAAACCCGTGGCAGAGAGCATCGAACTGGGAGTACTGTACGAGCAGGACACCTGGAAGGCTTTCGGAATCGGCATTGTTCTATTCTGCATGATAGCCTATGCGTCGCTAGGGGTTTTCGGCCTCTCGTCATCGCTTTACGGAGTCTCGGATGAGGTTGAACGGGTGCCTGACTTCGAGGTGATGACCATGAACAGAACGGGCATAGATGACTCCATTGCAGGCGAGGATGGTATGGCAAGGCTATCCAATTTGCGCGGAAGTGTTGTCATCCTAGACTTCATGGCCGTAGACTGCGTAAACTGCCACTACGTTCAGGGGCACATCGAAGATAGTCTAGACGCGTGGCAGGAATCGGAATCGAAGTACCCTGTCGTGGTATTATCTATCGCATCTTGGTACGGGTACGAGTCATTTGATTGGATCAATGAGACATTCGGAGACTCGGGCTCTGAAAAGCACATGCGTTGGACTGTGGCGAACGGTGCATCGGATTCAGTTCTACTAGAGGATGGATCCCAGGGGGACTTAGTAGAGCACTACGCCGCCCAGAACCTCCCTCTCGTGTACGTGATAGACCACGAGGGGTACGTTGTGGCCAAGGAGGGGACCGGGAACCCGCTTGACGGGTGGTCATCATTCGATAGCGCTGTGGAGCGGGCGATTGAGGGGGATGCTGGGGGGTTGCGATTCGGGATCGAGAAGGCAGACAGGTCATTCTCCGGGGTCTTCATAATCGGCCTCTTCCTTGGGGTCCTGGTGTACTTCTCCCCATGTGCATTCCCGGTACTACCGTCCTATATCAGCTACTGCCTCAGTCTCGGGGTCAGAGAGGACGAGCTCCGTGAGGCGGGTAAGTTGGAGGGAAGGATACCGGGTTCTCTCGAGATAGGAGCATTCGCAGCACTAGGGCAACTCACCTTCTTCGGAACCGTGGGAGTAGTTATTTTCGGATTGGATGAGGTACTGAGCCTGTCTGGAGTCCTGCATGACATAGCCGTGGGAATTGCGCTTCTCCTGATATTCCTCGGAGCGCTGATGCTGATGGGATGGACTTCGCACGTCCTAGCCCGGGTGCAGACGCTTCTCGACAGGCACATAACTACGGAGGACGATGAGAGGTTCATGCCCCGAAGGAACATGTACCTGTGGGGTATCGGTTACAGTGCTGCTTCGGTCGACTGCACTGCGGCAGCGGTTTTTCCCTTCGTGGCATGGCTGGCAGTGGTCGGGGAGGGAGCCCTAGTGATGGGAATGGGGGGTCTGATGATATCGGTCTCCCTCCTGATGATAGGGGTGACCTCCCTGGTCGGGATGGGCAGGGGTGCGCTTATCGACTCCCTCAGGAGGAACTCGTCGATTGTTAAGGCGACTGGTTCGTGGATGATGATGTTCGCTGGGGTCGGACTCTTTGCCTACCTGACTCAACCGGAGATTGTATCTGCAATTCTGGGCTAGTTCCCTTCTATCGGCTGGAGCATGTGTTCTACAACGGGCATGACTGACTCCCATATTCTGTCATGAACTTCTTCGACAGTATGCCTTGTCGGGATCAGCGTTGCGTTGGCCTTCTTGCCTGCATTCTGGAATTCCTGCCTGAGGATCTTCTGGTACTGCAGGAAAGAGGATGTGATGGATGTCGAGAGAGCCAGGTCCATTCCAGCCTCGAAATGATTCAGGGCCTCGAGTCTCTCACCGAACATGATGCGGTTCAGGAGACGCCGCGGTCCTGCGTGTAGGACGATCATAGCATCGGGATCAGGTGTATTGGAGTAGAGCGAGTCAATCCAATCCCCATCGCCGCCTCGGACGTTCTCCCTGATCCTTGGAGTGAGTGTGTAGCGATCTGCGATGACCACGAATCCGGCACCCAGAAGGGGCTCGACCTCGTGCTTGATCTGGTCATGCAAGTCAGTGGCATATAGGAGAGACCGCGTGCGCCAGTTTAGCTGGTGGATGTCCCCTGTTCGTGACTTTACGAGGCTCCCCATCAGGTCGGAACGAGCAAGCCCGATTATGTGTGTGGCGATCCCATTCGCCTTCAGCCTAGCTGAGAGAAGCCGGACATGTAGAGTCCGTCCAACGTGATCGGGGCCCTCGATGACGATCAGCTTGCCCGCGTGACTCACTGCCCATCCCCTCCGGAGTATGTGAGCCAGTCGATGTCCGACTCGCTCAGGTTCTGAGCAAGCCTGTCGGACTGGTCGATGATCTGAATGGATGAAAGATCGATGTGCTCGTCGAAAGTTTCCCTCACCCTGGACTGCACTTCTGCGACCGTTCCCTGTGCATCCAAGCGTACGATTCGCCCCTCATTGGCGAGCCCTGCATAAATCTCAGAGACCTTGCCTTGGAATATCCTGTAAGACTCGAATGGATCAGTGGTCCACCCCATGTCCATCCCAGCCTCGTAGAACTTCAGTTTAGGCCTCCCCTTTGCTATTCGATCGAAGCTGACATCGATAGGGACGTCGAAGTACAGAGTTAGGTCTGGCTCCCTGGCGAATGAGTATGTATCCTCGATAATCTCCCGAGGGACGTCTCGAGACCCGTCCCTCGCCATCGCGGTATACTTGTAACGGTCACAGATCACGATTCCGCCTATCTCTAGGACCGGTTCGATCTGCTGGGCCCACCTGTCAGCGAAGTCCGCAGCGTGAATCATGTGGAATGTAATGGGCAAGAGGCGTCGTGAGTTCTTGCCGATCTTCGTGGCCTCCTTCACGA
>Ga0206683_10000539_pt1 | contig 27330 bp, 37 predicted proteins | sample M280m12015metaG_FD_155483 | JGI IMG/M metagenome (GOLD analysis project Ga0206683, IMG submission 155483) | Ammonia-oxidizing marine archaeal communities from Monterey Bay, California, United States - M2 80m 12015 | ecosystem: Environmental > Aquatic > Marine > Intertidal zone | place: USA...
CCTTTAGTGTCACCGTAGAATTATTCTACTTCTACGTCACCGGAATTAATAACATCTAAAACGTCTGAAGATGTTACTTTTTCTGACTGTTCAAATTCTTCTTGTGTTAGAGGATAAGTATCCATAATATAAAACTCCTTTTTAAATTACCAATAACTTATGTTATTGGGGTGTTGCAACAATCGTATCTACCATGAACTCAAAAAAGAAGATTTGAGATGCGACTAGTAGATACGGAAAAATAAAATAAAATCCAACGCAACATAGTGCTATTCCAATTAAATATTTCATATCTTGTATAGTATAATGATTTGGATTATTAAAACCAGAACTGGTACGATAGTACGCACCAGTTCCATTGTATGATTGCAGTTATCAAGTGCTAGTTCTAATTTTGTTTTGTTTGTTATCATATTATACTCCTGTTTTATTTTTGATTTCATAACTATAAGTGTTTGGTAACGATTGAATATAACGCAACATTGATGGTTCGTCAAACTGCGTTTGTAATAAAGATAATCGGTGTGAGTCAATCAGCTTGACTACTTTATACATATCTTTACCATAGACTTTTTTATCTTTAATTTTTTCTATCATTAATTTCGGCATTCTTATTCTCCGTATTTTGAGAGTTCATTAATTTGATCTATTGTCATGTTGTCAATCTCATCTATAATATGAGATTCATGCCAAATGTGACCGCCTGGACATTCGTAAGTATCTGGACCTTTATATTCAAAGTCATTCATTAATACATACTTTTCTACGAGGGCCTCATCGGCCCAGTTATTATTTTCTGATTTTCTAAAAATTATCATATATTATTCTCCTAATTGTGATTTATACATATTGCGTTCGTGTTCTCTTTCAAGATAAAGTTGAAAGTCCCCGATGGTGTAAACACCATAGCCTGCCCAATGATCTGGATCGTTTGTTAAAAAACCATTTGCACCACGATCTCTAGTATCTTGGTTTAGTTTATTAATGTGATTTACTAATTCATTCATGTAATGTGCTCCAGCCATTATATTACCTCTTTTATAAGTTTAATTATTCTATTAACATTAATATGCTCTGCATTGTTTACTAAAACATTTCTAAGAATCCAATGGCAATTTACCGTTGTTACTAATCGACGCATTAGTGGAATGTCCAGAGTAGTATCATTTAATAGTGTTTGTAAAGTTCTTATTTTACTTATTCTATCCACTTCGATATTATGCTCTTTAAAGATTTGACTTAATGTATTTGTTTTTATCATCTGCATTTTATTAGTCCTTATAGTTAGATGGTTTGCGACCTTTTAATGTCGCGATAATTTCTGAAGTATCCATTAATCCAATGTACTCGACAATCTCAGAATAAGAGTACCACATATCTTCTTTATTTGGATTTTTCCAGTACTGTTCTTTTTCATTAAGTAATGTATCAACTCCGTAAACCAGTTCGATTAACTTATATTTTTTTACATAAGCCCGAACCATTTTATCCATTAATAAATCGGCTGTATTCATTTCTGTTATATTCATTATTATTCATTCTCCATTTCGTGATGTGTTTCAAAAGCTTCACCAGCCAATTCGTCATTATGAAAAGACCAAGATTCAAAATTATCTGGATATGCAAGGCCCATATATTTTCGTGAGTAACCAGTATCAGTTCCCCAATGCGTTAAGATAACAGTTCCGAATAACCAATGTTCATGGCCCTTTGGTGTTACCACATAAGAAGAACAGTTTTTGATTAGATAGTTCAGAGAATTTTTTCTCCAACCATCTGGAATGTTATTAATTTCTTTTAATGTATCGTCTTTAATCATCATCATTTTATATTCCTTTTTTAAGTTTAAATTTACCAGATGTTGGCGCCTGCCCAACAATCTTGAAAGTTTGGATATTGAGAAGTTGGCATTCCAAGATTCGATAATTCACCATCCAAAACATTACCAACTAGTTTATAGTTTTTAGTCAAAATATCACCACGTTTAAAAGTTTCATTATCATTCTTTACTACAAAGCCCCAAACGTGTTTTTTCTTATGAGCTGTTTTATATAGTTTAGAATTTTCTTGATCTATAATAGAAGAACATCCAGATTTTGCAGATGCTTCTATACGAAAATATTTTGAACCAGAGAACACTCCAAAACCATGTCCGAAATCTCGGCTCTCAATACAATACTCTTTTTTATCTGTTACACAAGATAACCAACTATGATAGTTTTTATTGATTGAGTTGTTGAGTGCAACAACTTCCCATTTTAAGTTCATTTTTTTGATATCTTTTTTTAATTCTTTGATGTTCATTTGAAAGTCCTTATTTGATTTATCTTTATTTCTCATTTTCATAATACTATTATAGCAGCCTTTTCTATATAAGTCAAATTTATTTGCATATTTAAGTCATTGTTTTATAACGACTTATGGACAAACGACCGAGCCCTTTGTTTATGGTAGTTTACAGAGTTATTGATAACGCTAACCATTGTTTTATAAGGGCTTACAGTCATATTGATAACGCCATCTTTGCAAGTCCAAAGAGTGCAATCGCGATAACTATGCAATTTAATGCGATTAAATTAACACTATTGCGTAAATACGCGTTGATGATATGGAGCGAAGAACCAACTATCTGAATTAAAAATATAGTTAAGATAGAAACGGACTCTCCGTACCACGCCATCAATACATAGATTGCAATAAAACAGATTGAACCAATAGATTCACAGAACAGCCTAAATCGGTGATTCATCCAATCGTCTTTTAACCAGTTTAAAAATTTCTTCATTATTAACGTACCTCATATTGCTTAATATTGCGTGGTAAAAACATTTGCGTAATCCAATAAGTTGCTCTCATTTTCTTAGATACTTTTGGATTGTCTTTTTTAACTGCGAACTTTGCAAATGATTTTCGTTGCTTTTCTGTTACCGAAAAAATGACCGTATCTTTGTCAATATCATAACCATTGACATAATGATCTTCCAGTTCAAATGCGTCTGCGATTCTATCAAATTGCGTTCGTGGTATCTCTAATTTATATACAATATCCATAGTGCCTCCGTTAGTTAGTATAAGTTGCGTATTGAGTCATTTCAACAAACTGCTCAAAAAAGATAACTTGAGCTATTGAGTAAAAAAGTGGTGCTAAATAAATCATACAACCAATTATAAAAATGTAAAATAAATACTTCATTATATAGATGCGCCTTTCACAAAGTTGTCAATTTCAGATTGCTCAACCATCATTATTATATCAGATAGATTAGCGACCCAATTATTAATATGTTTAGAAGTGGTGCGAGAATATTTCTCTTTTGTTACACAAACTCTTGTTTGCTTTTTGCCTAAATGCATTGCTTCAGTAATAATACAAACAGGCGTTTCGTATGAGAAAAATATTTGCGTTCCATCTTCTAATTGTAATTCTGTTTGGTTTGCACCAATTAATTTTAATTTCATATTATACTCCGATTATAAAAACATCATTAAAAAGGCCATTAAACAAATCAACAACAATACTAATATATCTGTTAGAATTTCTTTAATAGTCATATTATTCACATTGACCCCAACGTGCGTTTTTAGAGCCCTTTGCTTTTCGTGTTGGACACTTAACAAAGCCTCCATTTTTCTTAACTTTTTTTAAGTCTTTTTCTGTTACCATATCTTTGGTAATTACTGCTCCCCAATTTTGTGCTTTAATTTCCATTTATTAATCCTCAATTTTTATTATTAATCATTAAATACAATACTAGTATAGCAAAAGCAATCAAATAAGTCAAATTTATTTTGGCTTGTAAGTCATTGATTTATTGGCAGTTACAAACAAACGACCGAGCCCTTTAGAAATGGGGACTTACAGCGTTGAAAATCTGTAAGTCCTTGTAAACAAAGGAGTTGCCATTTCCACAGATATTATAAATATCACAAAAACACCATGCTTTTATCAAAAGAAATCAAAAAATGGCGATCAAAACCAACGTATAAAGAGCCGTCTAAAATTCATTGGTTTGTATGGTTGCTTGAGAATCCAAAAAGTCCCCTTAGTTTAACCGGTGCAATAGACCTCTATAACCATGATATTATCCATATCTTATTAGAGCGTGGTATGGAAGTCAAAGATGAAGCTTCTGTAATTGGATTTACTATGGGCAATAGTGAAACTACCAGTTCTTGGGTCCGATGGTTATTTGAGTTTTGTGCGAGATATCTATATCCAGAGGGGTATCGTTTTAGTGAAGATGATCTGGTGGAATTTGAAATGGGATATGCATATGGATATACCAGACCCAAGCGTAATATTCATTTGACCAAGTTTGATATCCAGAAAGATGTTGAAGAAATACGAAAGGAATGGGATATAGAACTTATAAATATTAGATAGAGGAGAATTATGGCAAAAATATATTGTGACATGGATGGCGTATTGGTAGATTTACTTGGTAGTATCAAGAGGCATCTTGGTAAGACTAAATTGAATCAGGGACTAATTGACGATTTCTTTTATAGTGAGGCTGGAACCGGTACGGAGTTCTGGGCTGAATGTGGTTGGGAGTCTGGTGGAAAACAACTCTGGAAATTCATCAAATCATATAAGCCTCAAATACTATCTGCTTGTCCATCTGTTTGCAATAAAGATAAGAAAGTTATCAAAGGCAAGACTCTCTGGTGTGAGAAGAATCTCGGCATTTCATCAAGTCAAGTCAATATCGTTCAACGTAGAGAGAAGCAAAACTTTGCTGGTAAAGATATTATTCTGATTGATGACCATAAAAAGAATATAAGAGAATGGGAGAGTGCTGGTGGAACTGGGGTTCTTCATGTAAATGTTAGAACTACAATTAAACAACTGAAAGGGTTAATTTAATGGAAACAACTTACAAACAGTTTATGGAAGCAAAAGTGAAGAGCTGGAAAGACATGAAGGATCGTAATGTTCTCAAGGCCGCAGAGAAGTTCAAAAAGAAAATGCGAAATGATAATGTTCTTGGATATACTCAGGCACATGGTGAGTTTGTTATCTTTCGTAATGAGAAAGAATGGAACGATTCAGTCAAGCATGCTAAAGACATGAAGTGGATACGGGTGGAGTAATTAGATGGCATCAAATGCAATAGAAACTGCCAAACAAGAAAATGGTTCTTTATTTGTTTTTCAGTCTTTTATTGAAAAAGGAAAAATTCCTACAGCAGCAGCAATTGAAAAAGCCGCTTATAAAAATATGCCATCTAAATGGTACACAACTTTTGATTTACAAGCAAGAGCATTAAAAAAATATATTGGAAGTGGTAGGGGATATGTATATAGTCGTGATAAAGGAATGATGCCTTTTTTAGAAAGGACTGCATCTAAGGCTATGGGTGTTTCTGTTAAAGATAGATGGAATCCTATGGATGTCGTAATGACTAAAAAAGGAAAAGAAGTAGAAATACAAAATAAAGTTAATAGTATATCTGAAGAAGCTATAGAAAAAAAAGCCAAGTTAATTAAACTTAATAACTATATGGCGTCTTTGTTAAAGAAGAAACTATTATTACCAATCTCTTTAAAAGAAGTTAAAAAAGGTGTAACTGCCGCTAATGTAGAAGAAGCCAATTTAGGTAAAGGTTCTAAAGGTGTAAATTTTACTTATAAAAGGAGAACTTTAAAATGTAATTTATCTATAGATAGAAATGGTTTATTTGATACTGGAGAATTAGCATTTGATTTTTATGCTGACGATACTGAAATTCATGTTCAAGCCAGAAGTTTTAGATATAGTATTCCAAGTACAGTAGTGCAAACAGATTTAACACCAAAAGGTAGACAGAGTGGTGCAAAACTTGGTAAGGCATCTACAGAAGCATTAGATCCTTTTTTAACTAAATTAAGATTAGCAAGACCCAAATCACCAACACAACATCCTGAAATCGCAATGGATGGTAATTTTACAACGAAGCAAATTAAGTACTGGAAAGATTTGCATAAGAAACTTAAATCAGTTACTATACAAAATGAAAAAATAGAATTAAAAGGTAATATAAGTAACATCTTTGCACTTGTGAATAAAAATAAAAAGAAAGCAAATGTTCTGGGCAGACTTACATCTAAATTGGTAGTAATGGAATGGTTATGGATTTATGCTGAAATAGATAAAAAACGAAAATTTAAAGATTGGTTAAGTGTATTGTATTATGGTGCAAAAAAAGAATTTTCTGAAACTAACGGACCATTTATAAAAATTTACTAAAACTATTATAAATATATGAGGAGATATTATGGCTCAACAAGTAATCAAAAACAAGCGAGAAAAGATTAAAAAAGTGACTTCTATTGGACATTCTACTAGAAGTATGCCAAAGAATAAGAATAAAAGAAGAAGCTGGAAAAGATATAAAGGACAAGGGAAAAGAAGATAATATTATGTAAGTAATATCTTGATCCCCGACCGAACCCACAACACAGTATAACATATAGAAAATAGGAATACAAGGAACAAGTTATGGCAACAGTTTACACAAAAGGGCTTTCAACAAATGCTCGAGCATGGGCCGATCTTGATTTAGATTTCATAAAACATCCTGTCACCAAAGACATTACAAGAAAGACAGATGTTGAAGCAGTCAAACGAGCTGTTAGAAATCTCATAATGACAAACCAGTATGATAAACCATTTCATCCTGAGATTGATGGAGGAGTAACTCGACACTTATTTGGTTTGTCAACAGCTCACACAAAACACGATATTGCTGAAGCTGTTAGAGTTTGTTTAGAAAATTACGAACCAAGAGTGATTGTAGATGATGTAGTTGTTTCAGGAGATTTAGACAAGAACGGGTTTAATGTTTCTATACATTTTTCTTTAATTAATTCACCACAACCGATTGAAGTTGCTTTATTTCTGGAGAGGGTAAGATAAATGGCAAGCAATAAATTAAAAGTTACAGATTTAGAATTTGATGAGATAAAAACTAATTTAAAAACTTATCTTAAATCACAAAGTCAATTCTTAGATTATGATTTTGAAGGTAGTGGTATGAATGTTATATTAGATGTCCTGGCATATAATACTCATTACATGGGATTCTATGCAAACTTACTTGCTAATGAAATGTTCTTGGATTCGGCTTCACTTAGAGATTCTGTAGTTTCTCATGTCAAACATTTAAATGTTATTCCAAATTCTGTTACAGCACCTTCTGCTCTTCTTGATATGACATTTTCTCCTTCTAATTCTCCTACTTCTTTAACCATCGCAAAAGATACAAAATTTACTACAAGTATTAGTGGAGTAAGTTATACGTTTACAACAACTGAAGCTAAAATAATTTATCCAGTTGGTTCATCTTATTCTGTAACAAGTTTACCAATCAAAGAAGGTAAAATTTTAAATAAATCATATACTGTTAATTTGGCAAATACAGCACAGCGGTTTATTATTCCAAATCTAAATATTGATACTTCTACTATATCAGTACAAGTTCAAAATTCTGCAAATGATACAACAGTAGCTACATGGACAGATGGTAATGCATTAGATGTTACAACTATTGCTTCTTATCAAAAAGTTTTCTTTGTACAAGAAATAGAAGGTGGAAAATATGAATTACTTTTTGGTGATGGTTCAGTTGGAAAAGAGTTAGCTGATGGTAATATTATTTTTATTGAATATCTTGTTACAAGTGGATCAGCTGCTAATAAAGCATCTTCTTTTACTGCTGTTGGTTCTGTTGCTGGGTTATCATCTTCTAACTATACAATAACAGTTACATCAAATGCAACGGGTGGATCAGCAATTGAAACAATTACATCATTAAAAAATAATGCACCAAAATTATATCAAGCACAAAAACGTGCAACTACAACTGAAGATTATAAAGCTATTTTATTAGGTGAACGAACTGATATCGAATCAATTAAAATATATGGTGGTGAAGATGCTAACCCAGCTGTATATGGTAAAGTGTATATAGCAGTTAAACCAGTTGGTAATACTGCTTATAGTATAGCAACAAAAGATGCAATAAAAACTTCTATTCTTAAAAAGACAAATGTAGTTACTGTAACACCAGAAATTGTCGATCCAATTTTTTATTATTTGTTAATTGATACTACAGTTAATTATGATCCTGTTACATTATTGACAAATGAAGATACTTTAAAAGCAGGTATTAGTAATTCAATTACAAGTTATTTTACCAGTAGCTTACAGAAATTTGACCAGAAATTTCGATATTCAGTATTGACACAAACAATAGATGATACAAATAGTTCTATACGAAATAGTAAAACATCTATTAAGTATCAAATGGAGATTGCCCCTACAACATTAGCAGTAGCTGCCACATATACTATGGAGTTTAATAATCCAATAACTAAAGGAACACTTACTAGTACAGGATTTACAGCTAGTGATGGATTTACATATACATTGATAGATGATAGTCTTGGAAATGTTAAACTCATACGGTCAACATATTCTAGTAGTACGGGACTTATGACAGTTGATAGTCCAGCAGTCTATATGACTTTAGTATCTGGTTCACAAAATCTTGGTACTATAGATTATGATACTGGTACAATTGTTTTAAATAGTTTTACTCCTTATACAATTTCTGATGCAAAGACATATATTAGAATGACAGTAACACCTGGAATTAATAATCAAGATATTACACCATTAAGAGAACAAATATTAACAACTGATATATATGATACAACCGCCGTCAATATTACAATGGTTGCTGAAACAATAATTTAATATGGCCAGTAATCCAAACATACCAATACATCCTTCGTTTGATGAACGTATATCTGTTCGTGTAGAAGGACAGTTACCAGATTTTGTTAAACAAGATCATCCTACTTTTGTAGCTTTCTTAGAAGCATACTATGAGTATCTTGAGCAAGTTGGTAAGCCGTATGAGATTATTGGTAATTTAGATAATTATTTTAATATTGATAAGACTGTTGATGATTTCTTACAATATTTTAAAACACAGTTTGGTAAAGATATTCCAGAGGCAGTATTTGCCAATTCAAATAAGCCTCATGTAATAAAAAGACTCCGTGATTTTTATCGTTCTAAAGGTAGTGAGAAATCTTTTCAGTTTTTATTTCGTTTATTGTATCAAGAAGAAATTGAATTTTATTATCCATCTGTTGATATGCTTCGTGTATCAGATGGAAGATATACTAAAGATAAAATTTTAAGATGTATTGATACAAGTGGTAGTTCAGCTATTTTTGATTTTACTGGTGAAACAATTACTGGTGGAACATCTGGTGCGAAAGGTATTGTTGAATTGGTACTGAATGAACAGATAGGAGCCTTTGTTGTATCTACAATTTATCTTTCTAAAGTAAATGGAACATTTACAACTAATGAAACTATTTCAGATGGAACAAATACGTTTACTCTGGATAATATGGTAACTGGGTATACGATAACAAATCCTGGTAATGGATATAGTATAGATGATAATATTGCAGTAACAGGTGGTGGTGCAGGAGCTGTCGGAGCACAGTTTTTAGTTTCATCATTAACAACGGGAAGTATGACTACAGCGACTATTGTTTCAGGTGGAACGGGATATGTTGTTGGTGATAAACTTACGATTAACAATATAGATAAATTAGAGATAGATGGAAGAACTTGTAGTGTACTTGTTAAGACAGTAAACTCTGGTGTAATTACTGCTGTTGAGTTTGAACACAACGGATCTGGTTATAAAGGTATACCAACTATTTCTGGTGGTGGTACAGGTAATGGTGCTAATATTACATTGGGTGGTTCTGGTATTGGTGGAGTTAAAACTTTAAAAACAGTAAATGGTGGTTTCCATTATCAGTCAATTCCAACATTAAATTTTGCTACTAAAGGAGATGGCACAGCAACTGGTACTGCAACGATTGGTAGTTATGAAAATGAAGCAAATGTAAGATGGGTTGGTGATGATGGACAAATTTCTGCAGCTAATTATATTCAAGATAGTAGTTATTATCAAGCATTTTCATACGAGATTAAAGCTGGTAATACGATTGACAAGTGGAGAAATTATGTTAAGCGAGTAGTGCATCCATCTGGACTAGCATTGTTTGGTAGAACATTAATTACTGGTTTACTTGAAACTGGATTAAAACTTACTTTACCACCTACCCACAAATGGCCATATACGATTATATTCCATGACGGAGATATTGTACCTCCAGTTCGATTAAATCTACAATTACAGCAGACAAATCCAGAATGGCCAGATGGAGCACCATGGCCACATGATGGACAAGCTGCTGGTTCTCATATGGGACCCGGACATTCAGATTGGCACATATATGAAATAGATTTACCTATTATCGTTTTAAGTATAGCAGATAGTGATGATTGGTTATATGTTCAGATGGCTCTTACTATGCCATCTGAGGATTGGAGTTCTATTACAGATTTAAGTATTTCTGTATCTGAAGATTGGGGACAGATTTCAAGTGGTATTGGTGGAGCATTACAATTAGGTCCTATGCGTCGTCAAGTAGACAGATTGAAATTTGCCAAACAAGCAGGATTTAGTACATTGAAAACAGACTTGGGTAGTAATGATTACACGATTGATTTTTTTAAGAACGAACAGATTTCCAAATATGTTACAACACAGAACGAAAAAACGAGATATGTGATGAATAGTCACATAAGTATTGTATAAATATTATAAATATAAGAAATTAAACAAGAGGATTTGAGTTATGCCAGCAATTATAACAAATGCATTTAGAACTTATAACGCAGATAATTTTATTGGGTCATTTGCAACCAATAAAGTTTATCTGATGATTGGAAAGGCTGATAGTTGGTCTGGCGCAAGTGCAGGACAATATTCAGAATCTTCTCCTTCAGATACAGCAATCCCTACTCCTAAAGATACGACAGTAGCACCTTATATTCATCATAATGATATGATAGCTGCCAAACTGATTAATGCTTCAGATGTATCTCATGTTGTTAAGAGAACCGATTGGACATCAGGAACTGTATATACCGAATACGATCATAACCAAGATGACCAAATAGATCAGACATTTTTCGTAATGACAGATCAGTATAATGTCTATAAGTGTATCAGTAATTATGGTGGAGTGGTTTCCACAGTCAAACCTACAGGTCAATCTTCTTCTATTATCGAAACATCAGATAACTATCGTTGGAAATTTATGTATGAAGTCCAACAGGCAGATGTGTTGAAATATGTTACGACAGATTGGATTCCAATTAAGTATCTAACAACAAATGATGGTACAGCACAATGGACTGTACAACAAGCAGCTGTTGATGGAGCATTAGAACATATAGATGTAACTGCTGGTGGAACAGGATATGTCAATACGAATACCGGTACTGCACAGACAGGTAGTACATCTACTACAATAAAATTAGCATCAACTGCATCTGCAACAGATGATATTTACAATAGTATGACAGTTTATATTTCATCAGGAACTGGAAGTGGACAGATTAAAGTTATTACAGATTATGTTGGTTCTACAAAAGTAGCAACTGTTTCTGCATGGACAACGACACCAGATGCAACAAGTGTATATGAAGTAATGCCAGCAGTATCAATTACAACGACAGAAGGTACTGGTGCAACTGCAAGATGTTCAAGTGTAGTTGGTGGTATTGTTAAGAAAGTAGCCATGACAGCAGTAGGTACTGGTTATCGTTCTGGTACAGCAACTCTTACTGGTGGTGGCGGAACAGGATGTACACTTGAACCAAGAATCGGTCCTAAGAATGGACATGGTAAAAATGCAAAGACAGAACTTGGTGGAGCATATGTAATGATGAATGTTCGATTAACTGGAACTGAGGGTGGTGACTTTGTTGTTGGTGATGATTTCAGAAAAGTAATTTTAATTACTAATCCATATGTAAGTGGTTCAGCTGCTACAGCAACTACATATTCTGGTGCAGAAATGGATGATGATAGTGGAGAACAAATCTATGTAGAGTTTCGAGCTCCAATCAATCGTGCATCTGACCAGACTGAAGATGTCAAGTTAGTAGTTGAATTTTAATAAAGGTAATAATACATGACAACCAATATAAATTTAAATCTTAATCAGAGTCCCTACTTTGATGATTATGATGAAGCGAAAGATTTTCATCAAGTCCTCTATAAACCTGCTGTTGCTGTTCAAGCAAGAGAACTCACACAAGAACAAACAATACTAAGAAACCAACTCAAACGATTTGGCGATCATATATTTGCAAATGGTAGTCGAGTATCTGGTGGTGAATTACATATTGATACAGAATATAATTATGTAAAGTTACAAGCAAACTATAATGGTGTTGCAATTACTGCTTCAAATTTAAATGGTAAAACAATTATTGGTAGTCAATCAGGAACAATTGCTAGAGTTGTCAATACTTCTGCTGTTAATGCAACTACTGGTGATCCAGATACTTTATGGGTTAAGTATCTTACTGGTGGTGGTGTTACTCAGAATGTTCAAGGTATTACTGTAACTAATGCTGGTAATGGATATACTACAACTCCGAATGTTACTCTTACTGGTGGTGGAGGAAGTGGTGCAACAGCAACAGCTATTGTTGGAAATAATGGAACGTCTGGTGCGCAAACAATTATTGGTATTAATGTAACAAATAAAGGAACTGGATATACATCTACACCGAGTATAAACATTACTGGTGGTGGAGGTTCTTCTGCTACTGCAACTGCTACTCTGAATACTTCAGCAGTATTTAATTCGGGTGAACGACTTGTGGCAGATGATTTTTCTTCAGCAGTATTAGCTGCATCATCATCAGCAACTGGTAAAGGTTCAGCAGTTTCTAATGATGCTGGTTATTATTATTTTAATGGTAACTTTATACGAGCAGCAGCTACAACACTTATTTTAGATAACTATACAAATACACCAACATATAAGATTGGTTTTCAAGTATCAGCAACTGTAGTTGCTTCAGGTGATGATAGTACATTATTAGATAATGCACAGGGAGCATATAACTATGCAGCACCTGGTGCAGATCGTTTGAAGTATGGACTTACTCTTATTAAGAAAGCTACAACATCAACTGATGATACAGATTTTATAGAAATGATTCGTTTGGTAAATGGTGTTCGTCATGTTGATATTGAATATCCAATCTATTCTGTATTAGAAGAAACTTTTGCAAGACGAACATTTGATGAATCAGGTAACTATACTGTAAGACATTTTCCAATTCAATTAAAAACACATTCTAGTGACACAGCTAAGTTTGTTGCAAGATTAGATCCTGGCAAAGCATATGTGGAGGGACATGAATTTAGAACTTTAATTTCAAGTGATGTTCCTGTAGATCGTGCAAGAGATTATGTGAATGTAAATGGTTTTGATCGTTTGATGCAGTTTGGTAATTATGCTAAGATAGATAACCTTAGTGGATTTTATGATTTTACAACTGGAACAGAATTTGATATTCACAATGCAGCTCCAGTTTTAACCAATCCAACTACATATGCAAATACTAAAATCGGTACAGCTAAAGCACGAACTATAACTGTAATTGACAGACCAACACCTGCTACACCAACTACTTGGAGATATCAATTATTTTTATATGATATTAAAATGACCGGTGGTAATGCATTTGTAGATGCAGAAAGATTTTCAATTCCTGTTAATGCTTCAGCAACACCTGTAGTTGTATCGACAGAATCAAGAGTAGCTGATGTTGGTAAAGTTGGTGGAGTGAGTAATGGTGATGCAAGATTGTTTGAAACTGATTTTAATACAGCAGTATTTAAATTACCACAGAATACTATTAAAACAATTCGTGATGCTTCAAATAACATTGATACAAGTTATACTAAACAAAAAACTTTTGGTTCTGTAACTATTAGTGCAGGTACTTGTACATTAACATCAAGTGGTGCTAATGAAACATTCTATGGAACTGGTGTACTTAGTTCAACTGTTAAAGATACTTATTATCATGCACAAGATGTGGGCGGAACAAATATTAATCTTAGTGCAACATCTCCTGCAGCTGCAACTGTTACAGTAGCTGCTAACGGACAATCAGTAACAATCTTTACTGGTGATAGTTCTTTAAGTGCGACATTTAATTTTTGGGTAACTATGAATGTTGATACGAAGCAAGAAAGAGTCAAGACACTTGTTAAAAATAAAGAAGTGGCAATTACCTCACCAACCAATACAGCATTGGGATATACTTCTCTTGCCTTATCTGATATAAGTTCTATCAAAGCAATTTATGATTCTGGTAATACTAGTAATAATGCAGTACCACCGACATTAACAGTTCAAAATGCATCAGGAACTTTCATCGCTGGTGAAACAATTACGGGTGGAACATCTGGTGCAAAGGGAACTGTTATTGCACATACTCCATTAACAACTATTACGTTTGTTGTTACGTCAGGAACTTTTGCAGGCACAGAAACTATTACTGGTACGACACATACTGCAACTATGGTTAGTCTTGCAGCTGGTGATACAGAAATTAAATCTCGATATAGTTTAGATAATGGACAACGAGATAACTTTTACGATCATGGTAGAATCCAGTTAACTGGAACTGCACCAACTGGAAGAATTTTAGTTATCATGGATTATTTTACACATGCTGGTAGTGGTTATCTTTCTACTGATTCATATACTGCGGCAGTTGGTTATGATTTAGTTCCAACATTTACAAGTCCTACAACTGGTAATATAGTTGAGCTTAGAGATTGTATTGATTTTAGACCCATACGAGGTGCAGGTGTAACTACTATGTCGGGGATGGAATTTCCATATCCTAATACAAACTGGCAAGCAGACTATAGTTATTATCAACCACGAATAGACATGGTTTATTTAAGTGCTGATAAAAGGTTTGGAGTACATAAAGGAGTATCCTCTAATAATCCAGTACCTCCATATAAACTAGATAACACAATGAGTTTGTGGGAACTTAGAATTCCTGCATATACATTTAAACCAACAGATGTTATAGTAAAGTATATCGAAAATAAACGATATACAATGAAAGATATTGGTAAGCTAGAAAAACGATTAAACAATGTTGAATACTATACAGCACTTACACTACTTGAAAAAGATGCAGAAGCATTGGTTATTAAAGATGCATCTGGTCTTGATAGATTTAAAAATGGTATTTTGGTTGATGACTTTGCAGGACATAGCATAGGAGATGTTCGTAATGCAGATTATAAATGTTCTGTTGATTATCAAAGTCGAGAATTACGACCTTCGTTCTTATCGAACATGGCAGACCTTACATATCAGTCTAGTGCTTCTACTGGTGTTCAGAAAACTGGTGACTTAATTACATTACCATATACTACGACAGCTCTTATTAGTCAAACACAAGCAACATCTTTTACAAGTGTTAATCCATTTGATGTGCAACATTGGATGGGTGTATTAAGTTTAAGTCCTTCTGGTGATATGTGGGTTGCAAAAAATAATAGACCAGAAGTTATTGTCAATGCAACTGGTGAAAATGATGCATGGGAAATGTTAGCTGGTCTTGGTTGGGGTAGTCAATGGAGTGACTGGCAAGATATTGGAACAGGAAGAAATGAAAGAGTAGTTGATAGAGGTGCAGCTAACTGGCAAGGTCGTGCATTGGTACAACGACAAACATTTGCTGTAGATCAACTTCAATCACGACAAGGTATTCGTACAGAGATTGTTGGTTCTGATACAGTTAATCAAAGTCTTGGTGAACGAGTTATTGATCTTTCTGTACTTCCATTTATTCGTGCGCAAACGATTAATGTTTCTGCAACTGGACTAAAACCAAATACGAGAGTTTATCCTTTCTTTGATAAAACAGATATTGCTTCTTATTGTACTCCTAGTGGTGGTTCTGCTGGTGGTGCAATTTATACTGATGACAATGGTTCAGTTAGTGGATTAGTATTTAATTTACCTTGTCCAGATTTTGCACAAGAACAAGATCCTCCATTATTAATATTCCGAACTGGTGAAAGACAATTTCTGTTAACAGATGATTCTAATGGTACTTTGGCAACAGCTAGTACATTTGCTGAAACAGCTTTTCATGCACAGGGATTATTACAGACCAATCAAGAAACAATTCTTTCATCAAGAATCCCAAGACTTCATGTAGGACAAATGGGAAGTGCTGATGAGGCAATAGTAACAACTAGAAGGTTTGATAGAAATGTTGTTATTGGATGGGCCGCACCTCCGGGTGGTGGTGATCCTCTTGCACAAACATTTTTTGTTGATCCTAGTTTATATCCAAATGGTGTATATTGTAGTGATGTAGATATATATTTTAAATCTAAAGATCCTGGTGGTGTTCCAGTAAATGTTTCTTTACGAGCAACTGAAGCTGGATTTCCAACATTGTCTGTTGCACCATTTTCTGACGTAAGTAAATTACCTTCTGAAGTTACAACAAGTGCAGATGGTTCAGTAGCAACTAAATTTAATTTTCAATCTCCTGTATTTTTAGCACCGGGTGAATATGCAGTTGTTATTATGTCTAACAGTAGTGCATGGGAATGTTACATGGCAGAACTTGGACAGAACATAATTGGTTCTACTAGAAAAGTTTCTAAGCAACCTGCAACTGGTGTATTGTTTAAATCACAGAACGCAAGTACATGGCAACAGAATCAGAATCAAGATTTAACTTTTGTTTTAAATCGGTGTTCATATACTATTGCTGGAACACATGAAGCTGTATTTAATAATTCTAATTCAGTAGATATGAAAATGGATGTTATGCAACTTACTCCACAAGAATTAAAGATTGATAATACGGCTGTTGATTGGGCAGTTAAAACAAGTCCTGAAGCTACTGGTGTGTTAAGTTCTACTTATGTTAATACAATTCCAAATAAAAACCATGAGTTTGATAATCAACAAATTATTAATACAACAGCAGGAAGTTTTGTTACTAGAGCTACTCTATCATCTACGAATGACCAAATCAGTCCTATTATAGATACAGGTCGAATGGGTGTTATTGCAGTTGAGAATGTAGTTAATAATGTGATTACAAATGAAACAGAACAGCCTTCTGGTGGAAGTGCAACGGCAAAATATATTTCAAGACGAGTAACTTTAACAGATGGGTTTGATGCATCTGATTTATCTGTATTCTTAACAATGAATAAACCAGCTGGAACAAATGTCTATGTTTATTATAAAGTATTATCACAATATGATCCAGAACCATATGATGATAAAAATTGGGTAGTAATGACACAAACAACAAATGCAAATAATGTTGCATTGACTGATACTGAGTTTACTGAATTTCAATTTGACCCAACGGGTGGTAATGTTAACTACACTTCCTCTGGTGCAACTTATACTACATTTAAAACTTTTGCAATTAAGATTGTAATGACGAGTACGAATACAACTAAGGTTCCGAGAATACAAGATTACAGAGCAATCGCAATGGCATGAGTGAACATAAGTTTGTTAGAGATACTTTATCAAAGGCTGTTTTAAATACTGATACAAATGGATTAGAAGCATATAAGATGGCAAGAGATAAACGAGTTCAAGAACAAAACACTTTACAAAATTGTGTAACTGATATAAATACTTTGAAAGATGATATACAAGAAATAAAAAATCTTTTACTAAAGATGAGCGAGAAATAATATGGCAAAGAGAGTCCAAAGACGAAGAGGTACAACCGCAGAGCATGTTACCTTTATAGGTGTTGATGGTGAAACAACTGTTGATACCAGTAAAGATACTGTAGTTGTCCATGATGGTGCAAATGCTGGTGGATTTCCATTAGCAAGGGAGGACATGAGTAATGTTATAAATCAAGTTGGTGTTACTCAATTAAAATGTGCTGATGGTTCTGCAAATCAGGCATTAAAGACAGATGGTGCTGGTACAATTAGTTTTGGTACGATTGATGTAGCTGGTTCAGCAGTTGGTGGTGATCTTGAAGGTACTGTTGGAAATGCACAGATAAAAGCAAATGTAGTTGGTATTAATGAAATTAATGTATCTGATGGAACAAATGGACAGGCACTTATTACAAATGGATCAGGTACTCTTTCATTTGGTGATGTTCTTACAGACCCTGCTTTGGGTGGTCATCTCTCTGGTACAACGTCTGCAGCTGTAATTAATAATGATACGATAACATCTGCGATGCTGACAACGGCATTAAAGAATTTTACAATAGATGAGTTTACTGGTGTATCTGCACAAACAACATTTACTCTGACAGCTTCAGTTGGTTCTGTAAATGCATTGATGGTTTATATTGATGGTATTGTTCAACCCACAGCTGCATATGCATTACCAACAGCAACATCTATTCAGTTTCTTACAGCTCCTCCTGTTGATTCAATAATTCGTTGTTTGCATCTTGGTTTTCAATCTACAGTTGGTGTCCCATCAGACGGAACAATTACAACTCCTAAGATTGCAGCGAACGCAGTAACAGCAGCCAAGTTTGCTGATGGTTCAGTTTCAACTGCGAAGATAGCTGATAATGCTATTACAGCAGCGAAGATAGGATCACAGATAATTACTGAAGCAAAAATAGTACCGAATACAATTACAAATATTTCGATTGCAAATGCAACAGTCACAGGTACACAAATAGCAGACAACTCTATTAATGGAACTAAGATTGCTTTGGGTTCAGATACTCTGAATGATCTTATGTATTATGATGGAACGAACTGGGCAAGAACACCAGGATGGAATTATGACATTTCTTTTATTGCAGGTTATAATGCTACACTAACAAAACAAGATATAGTTGTTCAAAAATATGGTGAAATGGTAATGGCACGAACAGGAACATTTGAAGGTGAAGTTGGATATCTTGATACACAATGTGTTGGTTCAGTATTAATATGTGATGTAGAAAAAAATGGAACGTCAATTTATTCTACTAAACCACAGTTTGCAGTTAGCACATCTACACATACAGCTGGTGTAATATCAACATCAGCTTTTGCTTCTGGTGATAGAGTAACTTTTAAAGTTACAGCAATTGGTTCTGGAACAGCTGGGCAAGGTTTACGTTTTATGTTAAAGTGTAAGGCATAAGATATGGCATTTATTAATTCTGGTTGGCATATTGGTACTGAAACCAAAATTGATCCTAAGACAGAAGGTGGAACAGAAACTACTTATGGTAGTTTTAAGATTCATACGTTTTTAACTTCTGGTACTTTTAAATATACTGGTTCTTCAGCAATTAATATAGATATACTTTCCATAGCCGGCGGTGGTTCTGGTGGCGGTGGTTGTGGAGGTGGAGGAGCTGGAGGTATGGTTGTTCAATCAGCACTTGGTTGTAGTCCCGGAACTTTTAATATAGTTGTTGGTGCTGGTGGGCCGGGTCAGGGTTTTACTGAATCAAATGGATTTAATAGTACAACTGGTATAACAGGACAGACAGATGCTGTTGGTGGAGGAGATAATGCTTCAACCGGTGGAAGTGGTGGAGGTGGAGGCTTACCAAATAATAGTGGAGGAGCTGGAACTGCTGGTCAAGGAAATGCTGGAGGTAATGGAACAAATTGTGGTGGAGCAACTGGTGGCGGAGGCGGAGGTGGAGCCGGAGCTGCTGGTGGTTCTGCACCAGGTTTTAGTGGTTGTCCGGGTTGTGGTGGTTGTAATGGTGGTGGTGCCGGAGCAGGTGGTGCCGGAGCATCAAATAGTTTAAGAACAAACTCTGCTGTCATGTATGCAGGCGGTGGTGGAGGTGGCGGTGGAAACACAAGTGGAAATAGTGGAGAAGGTGCAGGTGGTTCAGGTGGTGGTGGAGCGCCAGGAAGTTCACCCGGAGCTGCTGATGGTGATATAAATACTGGTGGCGGTGGTCATGGTTCTGGTAGTGGTTCAAATGCAGGTGCTGGTGGAAGAGGTATAGTTGTTATACGAGCTCCATTTCCATTATAAAGGAAAATTGAATGTCATATTTTGCAAAAGTTGTGGATAATAAAGTTGTTAATGTAATTGCAGCGGAACAAGATTTCATAGATCAATATGATGATGGTACTGGTGAGGGTGAATGGATTCAGACTTCTTATAATACATTTGGTGGAAAACATTATGACCCTGCAACTGGTTTAGAAGATAGTAAACCACAATTAAGATACAATTATGCAGGCCAAGATTATACTTATGATAGAGAGAATGATGCATTCATTCCTCCGAAACCGTTTCCAAGTTTTATATTGAATGAAACGACTATGAGATATGAGCCACCAATTCCATATCCAACAGGAAAAGATGGTGGGCCGAGAAGATATATATGGAATGAAGAAAATGGAAATTGGCTAGATTTGTGGGATACATCAGATGCATTATCACAACATAATCCAGATTCAAAATATTATCTTGAAGATGTTATAAAGTTTGAGGAGTCTGATTATCCATTTGAGGATAAACCACAAAGATGGTAACACAAGTAGAACGTGAACAAAAAATGACTTGGCAGGAGATTCGTGATGATTCTATTAGTAAATTAAAAGAAACTTATGATGCTGTAACAAGTGGTATTATAGAAAAAGAAATACAAGCTGCACGATATAAAATATGTGAAGGATGTTCTTATTTTAGAACATCTTTAAAACAATGTAAAATATGTAATTGTTTTATGCCAGCAAAAACATTATTTAATCAATCTAAATGTCCAAAAAATTACTGGGATAAGGATAAAATAAATGACTATTAAAACACATGGCAGAATGTTTACTGACAATACAGTTGGTATTCCACAATTAGCTTTGGCAGATGGTACAGATGGTCAGGCGATTGTTACAGACGGGTCTGGTACATTACGATTTGCAACAGTTGGTGCTGGTGGTAGTGTTGGTTCTTCTGTTTATGTAGAAGATATTCGTACTGGTGATGGTACTACGGCAACTTTTACTTTAAGTACAGCAGCTCCATATGAAGAATCAATATTAGTTTTTATTGATGGTGTTGGCCAACCAACAAGTTCTTTTACATTACCATCAACAACATCTATTACATTTAGTCCTGCACCTGGCAATGGTGCAGCTATAAGAATATGTCATCTTGGTATTGCAAGTTCAGTTGGTAATAATAGTATTACTGGTGCAAAGATTGCTATGGGTGGAGATGTTGCTGGTGATGTTTTATATTACAACGGAACTGACTATCAACGACTTGGTATAGGAACAACAGGACAACATCTTGCAACGAATAGTGCTGCTAATGCACCTGAGTGGGTTGATGTGAGTGGTAAATTAGTAAAACGAGTTGTAACAATAAATAATACTCCCGGATCTAGCACGGGTAATATGCCTTTTGACGAAACACAACCGTTATTTTCAGAAGGTGCAGATTTGGGTATGTCAACAACCTATGCACCGACAAGTGCAACCAATAGATTGCTAATTAAAGTACAAATGGCTCTCGATCATACTGTAGATACTTCAGAACATGGAATATATCTCTGTAAAGATGGTAGTGATGCTTTGACTGCTTGCATGAATCAGGGATCTGGAGAAGGATCTTTTGAGATGTGTCAATTAATATATGATGTAGTTGCTGGTAGTACAGCTGCTGCAACATGGACTGTTAGGGGTGGTAATGCAGAAGTCGGTCGAACATTGTATTGGAATCGTGATGCTGCGAATGTAAATATATTTGGCGCAGGTAATGTACACAGTCATTTGATAATAGAAGAATATACACCATAATTTAAATAATAAAAAAAAGGAAAAATGATGGCACATAATATATTAACAGCAAATGCAATACATTGGAAATTTCCAACTCATAGTATAACGACTATGGATAATGAAATTACTGTATTTGAGCCAGGTCCTATTCCTACACAATCAGAAATTGATGGTTATATTGTAGAGTATGAAGCTCATTTAAAATCTATTGAATATATGAAGAAACGAAAAAAAGAATATCCTTCAATTGATGATGTTACAATTGCACTTGCAGAAAAGGCAGAAGGCGATTCTACAATGTGGGATGAAATAACTGAAAAGCGACAAGCAGTAAAAACAAAATATCCTAAAGGTTAATAATGGCTTTACAAAAAATCCCAGGTAGGGCAATACAATTAGAGTCACAAGCAAACTCAGATGTTATGTATCATAACGGAACTGATTGGGTGCGACTTGCAAAAGGTGAAGCAGGACAAGTATTAGTTGTTAATGACGCTGGAACTTTTCCACAATGGGGTACATCTGATTGGATTTATCGTGGTAGTATTAGAGGATTTTCTTTTGGTGGTGCTAATCACCATGACCAGCCGGGTGGTGGTGGAACAGGTGTCTGGTATTTCTTTGCAGATATATTTTCTCACGAATTTGCAAGTGATGGAAATGCGGTTGATTCAACTGGTAATTTAACACAATCCACACACGTTGGCGCTGGTTTTTCAAGTGAAACAACTTCATTTATGGCTGGTGGATCAGTTAGTCCTAGTAGTACTAATGTAATTGAAAGTTTTCCAAATGCAAATCCAGCTGCTGGTGGAACTGATCTTGCTAATTTAACAAGTGCTAGTAATGGAGTAACACCAGTTTCAAGTTTAACACATGGTTATGTACATGGTATAGTCGCTTCTGCAAATTTTGATAAATTTGCATTTGCCAATACAACAAATGCAGTTGGAGTACATAATTTATCATTTAATCATGGTGGTACTCAATCTGCTGGTGCAACTGATTCGAGGAATGATTATGGATATGTAGCTGGCGGTGGAAGTCCAACAGCTATAAATGCTATCGAGAGATTTTCATTTGCAAACGAGAATAACCAAGATGATGTAGGAGATTTAGCTAGCATTGGTGGTCAAGCTTCTGGTTGTTCATCAGAAACAAATGGTTATTTTTTAGGACCGGGAAATCCAACAAGAGTGCAAAGATATGCATTTGCATCATCTGGTAATGCAACACAGGTTTCTACACTTAGTTCATCTGGATCGGCTAGAGGAAATGGAATGTCATCTCAGACACATGGATATGTTGTTGGTGGTGAAGTTCATTTTACACAAATAGATAAATTTTCTTTTGCTAATGAAACAACATGGAATGATGTTGGAGATTTAGGAACAGGAGAAACGACTAATAGATGTCATCACTCATCATCACATTTTTAATATGAAGATACTAAAAGGATAGATAATGGCGACACAAAAAATACCGGGAAGAGCAATTAAATTAGGAAATGATACTGCTGGTGATATTACATATTTTGATGGAAGTGCATGGCAACGATTACCAATAGGTTCAGCTGGTCATCGACTAACTATGAATGAAGATGGTACGGCACCTAGATGGGGACCGACTTGTTTATTTACTGGAACACAAAAAGGTTATGCTTGTGGTGGGTTGGGTGGATCAAATGTATACCATGACGATATAATATACTGGAGTTTTGCATCAGATGGAAATGGTACAGAAGGTTCTTATGGTGATTTACAACGAGGAGCAAGATTTCTTGGTGGCCATTCATCACAGACACATGGATATACTTCTGGTGGTTATGCAGGCGTGGGTAATACTGTTGTTAATGTAATTGATCGTTTTAGTTTTACGACAGAGGGAAATTCTACAGATTGGGCAGATTTAAGTAATATTACTTGTAGGTCTGCGGCAGTATCATCATGTACTCATGGATTTGCAGCAGGAGGAACCAATGAAGGGCCATCAACAGTTACTATTGATGTAATTGATAAGTTTCCATTTGCGACACAAACAAATGCAACTGATTGGGCAAATTTAACAGAAAATAAATATGCCGGTGCGGGATGTTCATCTTCATCTCATGGTTATATGATGGGAGGTGTAAGCACAACTGCTGCGATGCTTAATGTAATTGAAAATTATCCATATGCGACACAAACAAATGCTAGTGATGTAAGTGATATAACTCTTGCAAGACATTCTCCTGCAGGAAATTCATCAACTACACATGGGTATGTTTCTGGAGGATGTATTCAAACTGCATCTATTGCTAATTCTGATATTGTTGATAAAATGTCATTTGCTACTGGTGGTAATTCTACAGATCACGGAGATTTATCTATGGCAAGACGGCATCCTTCTGGTGCTTCATCTGATACTCATGGATATACTGCTGGAGGTAATTTTGGTTCTACAGCATCACCTCCAATAGATGCGTTGACTGATAGAATTGATAAGTTTGCTTATGCTTCAAATATAACTGCAACAGATGTTGGAAATTTATACTTTCAAGGTAGTGATCGAGAATTAGATGGATGTTCAGGTCATCAATATTAAGGAATAAATAATGGCGATACAAAAAATATCAGGTGTCACAATAGAGTTGACTAGTCAAGCATCAGGTGATGTTGCATACTTTGATGGAACTGATTGGGTGCGACTTGCAAAAGGAGAACCTGGAGAAGTTCTTACTATGAATGAATCTGAAACAGCACCTCAATGGGGTCCGGCCTGTTTATTTACTGGAACACAAACTGGATATTCATGTGGTGGGTGGACAGGACCGGGTGAAACTTATTCAGATAATATTCAAAAATATAGTCTTGTTACAGATGGTAATAGTACCGATATTGGTAATCTAGTATTTAGTCGTAGAATGTGTAATGGCCATTCATCTTCAACTCATGGCTATGTAACTAGTGGATACAAAGGTTCACCCATAGTGAATTATAATCAGATTGATCGTTTTAGTTTTACAACAGATGGAGATGCTACAGATTGGGCAGACTGCACGACCACTATGAAAGTGAGAGCAGCACCCGCATCATCATGTACTGATGGATTTACATATGGTGGAGAAGATGGTGCTCATCTTAATACTAATGTTATTGATAAGTTTCCATTTGCTTCACAAACAAATGCTACAGATTGGGCCGATGCGGTAAAAGCACAATATGCTGGTGCGGGATGTTCATCTGATACTTATGGTTATGCTATGGGAGGTGTTCAGCATTTAGCACCGGGTATACCGAGTGGAACAGTAATTAATAGTATTGAAAGATATCCATTTGCGACACAAACAAATGCTACAGATGTAGGAGATATAACTGTTACAAGACATACACCAGTAGGAGTATCTTCTCTAACACATGGTTATTGTTGTGGAGGTACCTTTGCTCCTGCGCCTGCTGGGACGCAAGATTATGATGTTATTGATAGGGTATCATTTGCTACTGGAGGGAATGCTACAGATCACGGAGATTTGACTGCTGTTATTAGACATCCTTCAGCTGCATCATCAACAACTCATGGATATGTTTGTGGTGGTGGTTGGGGGCCAAGTTGGTCAGCTGTAGTTAATGTAATACAAAAATTTGCATATGCTTCTAACACAACTGCTACAGATGTAGGAGATATAACCATAGCTACAGATGGAATGTCTGGACATCAATATTAAGGATAGGTTCACAGGTATAATGTATAAATACTAGAAAAATGGAGAATTAAAAAATGGCAGTAACAGTAGTTAATTTAACAGATACTTTTGATGAGTGGAGATTAAAGACTAATACCCTAGGAACAAATACGGGTGATTTGGCTACTCTTTCTACGACTGCCAAAGGAAGTCTTGTAGCAGCTATCAATGAGATTTTCACCAATGATAGTGATGATATGGAAAATGTGGTAGATGATACCACACCGCAGTTGGGAGGAAATCTTGATCTGAATAGTAAGGATATTACTGGTACTGGTAATTTAAATATTACTGGTGTATTAACTGCTACATCTATTGCTGGAACTGTTACTGGTACAACTCAAGCAGCAAGTAATAATTCTACCAAACTTGCAACGACAGCATATGTTGATGCACAAGTCGCAACAGAGGATACTCTAGCCGAGATGAACGATACTACTATGTCGGGTTTGGCAAATCTTAATATTCTTGTATATAATAGTGGAACATCTGTTTGGGAAAATAAAACAACGTCAGCTGCAGGGATTCCAACATCAGGATTTGCTGTTGCTATGGCAATAGCACTTGGATAAAGTATTATAAATATATAAAACAATGAAGAGGAATTAAAAATGGCAAATGATTTTAAAAACGCAATAGCGCAAAACATAAGTAATGCTTCTGGCGGCACTACTCTTTATACGGTCCCAGCAACAAAGACTTCTATTATGTTGGAACTTGATATTGCCAATACGACACAGAATGTTGTTGAGGCTTCTGTTGAAGTTTTAGACTCAAGTGTATCTTCATCGGCTTGGAGGTATCTGGTTAAAAATGCACCTGTTCCTTCTGGTGGTTCATTGATGGTAATCGCTGGACAGAAAATTGTATTAGAGGCAGGAGATAAGGTAAGAGTAACTGCAAGTGCTGCGAATGTTTTAGATGTAGTTGCAGCCATACTAGAGGATGTAAATAGCTAATGGCATATATAGGAAAACAACCAGCTAACGTAGGTCAACGACCAAGTGAAGATACATATACTGCTACAGCAAATCAAACTGTTTTTACTTTGACTGCTGATGTAGATTATGAATCAGATATTATTGTTTCAATCAATGGTGTTACACAAACCAATGCAGCTTTTGCATTGAGTGGAACTGGAAGTCGTACTCTTACATTTGTTTCTGGCATGACTGTTGGAGATGTTGTTAGAGTTTTGCATCATGGTTATAAACCAATGACTGTTACTGTTGCAGATAATATTGTAACGACACAGAAAATAGAAGATGATGCAGTTACAGAACCTAAGATATTAGATGGCGCAGTAACACAAGCTAAGATTCATTCAGCTGTTGTTCTTGGAGGTCCCTCTATTGGAACAATACCAAATATGGTTCGTACCAATGCAAAAACAATTACGGCCGCAATAACTTTTGCGGGAACAGAAAACGGTATCACAGCAGGTCCCGTTACATTTAGTGGTAGTGGTTCTGTTACTGTTACTACTGGAAGTACTTGGCATTTACTAGTATAGGAAATTAAATGACGATAATAATAGATGGAACAGTTGGTGCAAACAAAGCAGTTGTATTAGATTCTAATGGTAAGTTACCTGCAATAGATGGAAGTCTTTTGACTACACTTAATGCAACTCAAGTAACTACTGGATCAATAGCAACAGCTCGTTTAGATGCAGCTACAACAGGTGCCAATAAAGTTTTAATACTAGATGGTTCTGGTAATTTAGGTGCAGTTGATGGAAGTAACTTAACTGGTATTGAATCTGCAACAAAGAGTTCAAGTGATCCTACTATCACAACAAATGCTTCACTTGGAACGAAATGGATTAATACTACTTCAGGTGAAATTTTTATTTTAACAGATGCAACAACTAATGAGAATGTATGGACAAGTACAGGTGGGACTAGTGGTAATGTA
>Ga0206683_10000545_pt1 | contig 27197 bp, 28 predicted proteins | sample M280m12015metaG_FD_155483 | JGI IMG/M metagenome (GOLD analysis project Ga0206683, IMG submission 155483) | Ammonia-oxidizing marine archaeal communities from Monterey Bay, California, United States - M2 80m 12015 | ecosystem: Environmental > Aquatic > Marine > Intertidal zone | place: USA...
GCTACTCCTTCAATGGAATCAATTTTTAATGTAAGAGCTAAGAAATATAATCAGCTTAGTTTACCTAAAAGAATCGGTTCTGCAGGGCTGCCTTCAATAAATGTTATAGATATGAGAGAAGAGTTTATTAAAAAAGATTCTTGGATATCTCCATCATTAAAATCAGAAATAATAGAAAATCTAAATAATAATGAACAAACTCTCTTATTTTTAAATAGAAGAGGTTATGCACCTTTAACAATTTGTAAAAATTGTGGGAATAAGATTGAATGTAAGAAATGCGATTCTTATTTGGTTCATCATAAAATAAAGAATACACTTATTTGTCATCAATGTGGTTTTTCCTCTAAATATCAAAAAGAATGTTCGAAATGTCATTCAAAGAATTCTTTTATACAATACGGTCCAGGCATTGAAAGATTAAATGAGGAACTTAAAAAGCTTTTCCCAGAAAAGACAATTACAGCTATTTCTTCAGATAATTCTGAGAATATTGCTGATGTAATGCATTGCATGGAGAAAGGAGAAATCGATATTATCATTGGTACTCAAATAATATCTAAAGGATATCATCTTCCAAATTTGACTCTTGTTGGAATAATTGATGCAGATTTAGGTCTTGCTAGTAGTGATTTAAGAGCTTCCGAGAATACTTTTCAATTATTGCAGCAGGTAGCAGGAAGATCAGGTAGAGAAGAAAAGCCTGGAAGAGCATTTATACAGACCTATTACCCTGATCACCCTGTAATTTTATCTTTAATTAATTATGAAAAAGAAAATTTTATTAATATTGAACTTTCGGCAAGGGAAAGATCAGAGTTACCCCCTTATGGGCGTCTGGCCAGTATTACTTTATCTGATGTTAATGAAGAAAAATTGATAAAATTTTGTAAGAAACTTTCTTCTTCTGCTCCCACTTCAAAAAAAGTAAATGTTTTAGGTCCTGCGCCAGCGCCAATTACAAAAATTAGGAATAGATATAGATATAAATTTCTTGTTAAAGCTAATAAGAATGTAAATATCCAAGAATATATAAGGCAATGGCTTTTTGATAAGAAAAAGCCAAGTTCAATTCGCATTCTAATAGATATTGATCCTTACAATTTTTTATAAAGAATCTCGTTTCAGATATTGCATGGAAGGTATGCTTATGTTACGAGAAATATATAAATTTTTTTAAAATTGTCCGGGAGTTTTAAAACAAAAATATCTTTTAAAATCAATTACTTATATTTTTGAAACTAAAATTATGAATCAATCTAATAAAGATCATACAACAGGAATATCAGGAAGATATGCTTTTGCATTATTTGAGTTAGTTCAAGAAGAAAAAGATTCAAAAAATTTAGATAATATAAATGATGAATTATTCACGATTAGTGAAGTTATTTCTCAAAGTGAAGAGATGTTAAAAATTATAAGAAGCCCATTATACAATGCCGAAGAACAGTTTTCTGCAATGAAGTCTGTTTTAGAAATTTTGAAAATCTCAGAAACATTAACTAATTTTATTGGCGTTCTTTGTTACAACAGAAGGCTTTTTGTTTTGCCTGATGTTATTTTGGCATATAGAGAATATTTAAATCAGTTTAAAGGTCAAATGACAGCTAATATTTTTTCAAGTGTTGAATTAACAAAAAAACAAATTGAAAAAATTGAGAAAATCTTATCGAAAAATTTTTCTCAGAAGATAGATGTTAATCTTGAAATAGATGATAAAATATTAGGTGGGTTAATAGTTCAAATAGGCAGTAAAATGATAGATTCGTCTTTACTTACCCGTCTTAAATTAATGCAATCCAACATGAATGAGGTATAATTATGGAAATCCAACCAGCAGAAATATCCGCAATATTAAAGAAAAAAATTAAAGATTTTGGTAAAGATGCAGAAGTATCTGAAATAGGTCAAGTTCTTTCAGTTGGTGATGGAATAGCTAGAGTTTATGGCTTAGACAATATTGAAGCTGGTGAAATGGTAGAGTTTCCAGGTGAGATCAAAGGAATGGCTTTGAATCTTGAGGAAGATAATGTAGGTATTGTTATTTTCGGTGATGATACTGATATCAAAGAAGGCGATACTGTAAAGAGAACTGGTGCAATTGTAGAAGTGCCAACTGGTAAAGAATTATTGGGAAGAGTTGTTGATGCGCTAGGCAATCCAATTGATGGCAAAGGTCCAATAAATACTTCAAATAGTGCGCGTGTAGATGTTAAAGCTCCTGGCATTATTCCTAGAAAATCTGTTAATGAGCCAATGCAAACAGGATTAAAGGCAGTTGATTCATTAATTCCTATAGGAAGAGGCCAAAGGGAACTAATAATTGGCGATAGGCAGACTGGTAAAACCGCTATAGCGATTGACACTATACTTAATCAAAAAGAAATTAATAAATCCGGTGATGAGAGTGAAAAATTATATTGTATTTATGTTGCTATAGGTCAAAAAAGATCATCTGTTGCTCAGATAGTTAAAAAACTAGAAGAGAGTGGAGCTATGGAATATTCTATAGTTGTTGCTGCAACAGCATCAGAACCAGCCCCTCTTCAATATCTAGCTCCATTTACTGGCTGCACGATGGGAGAATTTTTTAGGGATAATTCCATGCATGCTCTAGTTGTTTATGATGATTTATCTAAGCAAGCTGTTGCATATCGACAAATGTCTCTTTTGCTAAGAAGACCTCCAGGGCGTGAAGCTTATCCAGGAGATGTGTTTTATTTACATTCAAGACTTTTAGAAAGAGCGGCAAAACTTAATGATGATAATGGGGGAGGTTCACTGACTGCACTTCCAATTATTGAGACTCAGGCAAATGATTTATCAGCTTATATACCAACTAATGTGATTTCGATTACTGATGGACAAATATTTCTTGAAACCGATCTTTTTATGCAAGGTATTCGTCCTGCAGTTAATGTTGGATTATCAGTTTCAAGAGTAGGATCTTCTGCTCAAATAAAAGCCATGAAGCAAGTTGCGGGTTCTATCAAAGGTGAATTAGCCCAATATCGGGAGATGGCAGCATTTGCACAGTTTGGTTCTGATTTAGATGTATCTACTCAGAAATTATTATCAAGAGGCGAAAGATTAACAGAGCTTTTAAAACAAAATCAATTTTCGCCAATATCAACAGAAGAGCAGGTTATTCTTCTTTATGCTGGCGTAAATGGATATATGGATAATATTGAAGTTAATCAGATAGGTAAATTTGAAGAAAATCTTTTGAATTCTATAAGAGAGAATTACTCACAAATTCTTGAAAGTATTAGATCTACAAAAGAACTTAGTGCGGATACTGAATCAACGCTCAAAAGTGCAGTTGACGATTTTTCAAAGAATTTTGGCAGTTAAAAAAGAGAATAAATTTTGGCTAACTTAAAAGAATTAAGAAATAGAATATCAAGCGTTACCTCAACGCAGAAAATAACTAGAGCTATGCAGATGGTTGCGGCATCTAAATTAAGAAGAGCACAAGAAAGCGCAGAGGCAGCAAGACCTTACTCTGATAAAATCATAAGCATTTTAAAGAATTTGTCCGCATCCTTTTCTGGCCAAGATAATGCACCAGAGCTATTAATGGGCAATGGTAATGACCAAAGGCATCTTTTAGTAATAGCTACCTCTGAAAGAGGATTATGTGGCGGATTTAATACTTCAATAGTTAAAATAGCTAGGGAGAATTTTTTAAAAATAAAAAATGAAGGTAAAGAAGCAAAGTTAATTATAATTGGAAAGAAGGGTAAAGAGCTACTTGCTAAAGAATTTGCTGAGGATGTAATCGAAATTTATGATTTTTCTGATGTTAAAAATATAGGATTTTCTGAAGCTGAAAGAATTTCTAAAAAGATTCTTGAGCTTTTTGACAATAATGAATTTGATATTTGTAAATTATATTTTGCAAAATTTGAATCAGTTTTAAGTCAACTTCCTATTGAACAAAAGCTTATACCTTTTGATATTGAAGAAGATGAATCTGAAACAGAGGACATTAATATTTGTTATGAGTATGAACCTGACGAAGAGGATATATTAAAAGAACTTCTTCCAAAAAATTTATCAATTCAAATATTAAGAGCATTATTAGAAAATGTTGCTAGTGAATTTGGAGCAAGATTAACGGCCATGGACAATGCAACAAGAAATGCTGCTGAAATGATAGATGATCTAACTATCACCTATAATAGGTCTCGTCAGGCTTCTATTACTTCAGAATTAATCGAAATTATTTCAGGTGCGGAAGCGCTTTAACTTTATAAGAGGATAATTATGAGCGAAATTAATCAAGGAAAAGTTGTTCAAGTAATGGGTGCTGTTGTTGATGTCAAATTTGATAATCATCTACCGGCAATCTTAGATGCTTTAGAGATAGAACAAGATGGCAAGAGACTTGTTTTAGAAGTTGCTCAGCATTTAGGTGAAAAATCTGTTCGTACAATTGCTATGGATACTACTGAAGGTTTAAAAAGAGGTGAGTTAGTAGCTGATACTGGTGCACCTATTTCTGTGCCTGTTGGTGAAGAGACTTTAGGAAGAATTATTAATGTTGTAGGTGAGCCGGTTGATCAAAAAGGTGAACTTAAAACTAGTAATAAAAGAGCTATCCATCAAAATGCACCTGAATTTATTGAACAATCTACTGATACAGAGATCTTAGTGACGGGAATTAAAGTGGTTGATTTGCTCTGCCCTTACTCTAAAGGTGGAAAGATAGGACTTTTTGGAGGGGCCGGAGTTGGTAAAACAGTTCTTATTATGGAATTGATTAATAATATTGCTAAAGGACATGGCGGATATTCTGTTTTTGCTGGAGTAGGAGAAAGAACTCGAGAAGGTAATGACCTTTATTGGGAAATGATAGAATCTGGGGTTAATAAGGAAGGTGGAGGAGAAGGATCTAAATGTTCTCTTGTTTATGGTCAAATGAATGAGCCTCCTGGAGCTAGAGCAAGAGTAGGACTTTCAGGATTGACAGTAGCAGAACATTTTAGAGAAGAAGGACAAGATGTATTATTTTTTGTTGATAATATTTTTAGATTTACTCAAGCTGGGTCTGAGGTATCAGCACTTTTAGGGCGTATTCCTTCTGCGGTTGGTTATCAACCTACATTAGCTATTGATATGGGTAATCTTCAAGAAAGAATTACTTCTACAAATAAGGGCTCTATTACTTCAGTTCAGGCGATTTATGTTCCTGCTGATGATTTGACTGATCCAGCGCCAGCAACATCATTTGCTCATCTAGACGCAACTACAGTTTTATCTCGAGCAATTTCTGAAAAAGGTATTTATCCTGCTGTTGATCCTTTAGATTCAACTAGTAGAATTCTTGAGCCAGAAATAATTGGTGAAGAGCATTATAATGTCGCTAGAGAAGTTCAAGAAATACTCCAAAAATATAAATCTTTACAAGATATCATTGCAATTCTTGGTATGGATGAATTAAGTGAGGAAGATAAATTGACTGTTGCAAGAGCAAGAAAAATTGAAAGATTCTTCTCACAACCTTTCCATGTAGCTGAGGTCTTTACTGGATCACCTGGGATTTTAGTTGATCTAAATGATACTATTAAGGGTTTTAAAGGATTATGTAATGGCGATTATGATCACCTGCCTGAAGCAGCTTTTTATATGGTTGGAACTATTGAAGATGCAATTGAAAAAGGTGAACAATTAGCTAAGGAAGAATAATAATGTCTTCAAAATTAAATTTTGAATTTGTTTCCCCTGAGGCATCTTTATTTTCTGGAGAAGTGGTTAGTATCTTATTGCCTGCAAAAGAAGGCGATGCAGAGATTTTACCTTTACACGCACCATTTATGACTGCATTGAGAGTTGGTATTGTAGAAATAAAAGTTAGTGAATCCGAGAGCATGAAGTTTTTAATTGATGGTGGATTTGCTGATGTAGCCAATGATAATGTTACTTTACTAGCAGAAAAATCATTCAATCTATTAGAATCTAGTAAAGAGGAGTTTTCAATAGAATTAGATAAAGTAAATAAAAACCTTGAAGAAACTGAAGATCTAATAGAGAAGGAATCTTTATTAGCGAAGAAACTAATTTTAGAATCTAATAATTAATTAATTTTCCTTTGATTGGAGAAAATTTTCTTACAAGTTCTAAATATAAATCCTTCTTGAAATCAACAACTAAACTTGGCATTTCTTCAAGTTCTCGCCAAGACCAATCATCGAATTCAGGTTCATACTTATCTAAATTAAACTCTTTATCATTTCCTTTAAATAGCATTAAAAACCATTTTTGTTTTTGCCCCCTAAATTTTCCTTTTAAGGCTTTTCCAAGCAAATCTTTTGGCAGGTTGTATTCAAGCCAATCATTGGTACTTAAAATTATTTCAGCCGATTTTGTGCCTGTTTCTTCTTCCAATTCTCGAAAAGCTGCTTCCTCTGGTGTTTCTCCTATATCAATACCGCCTTGAGGCATTTGCCATAGATTTTTTTCATTAGGTCTAACTCCGATACCTATTTTTCTTTTACCAGTCCAAATCTTTCCATCTTTTCTTGTTAAGATTATACCTACTGCTTTTCTAAGGCCTAAATTTTTACTATCCATAATCTTTCCTTGTATTAATTTATATATTTGAAAATAGATTTTCTAAAATTCTTATTGCTAAATTTAATTGAATATCATTTTCTTTATCTTCAGGAATAAAAGCTGATGAACCAGACTCAGTATCTAGTTGATCCTTTTTCTTTATAAATTTATTAAGTTGAGTTTCACCAACTTTATAATAATTTGGATCGTCTTTTTCATCTAAAACTTGTTCGATAACAAAATCAGGCATAATACCTTCAGCCTGTATAGATCGGCCCGAAGGTGTAAAATACTCTGCAGTAGTAAGTTTAATTGCGCCAAGGTTTTTTGATGATGGAAAGAAAATATTATTCTTATTTAATGGAAATAATGTTTGTACAGACCCTTTACCAAAAGTTCTTGTTCCTATGATAATCGCTCTATTATTGTCTTGTAGAGCCCCTGCAACTATTTCTGATGCAGATGCAGACCCCCCATTTACCAGAATTATTAGAGGTTTCCCATCTATGATATCACCTTTTTTAGCATCAAAGGATCTAATTTTTTCATTAAATCTTGGTCTTTTTGTCGAAACAATTTCACCATCATCTAAGAACATATTACTTACTTCGATTGCTTGCCTTAAAAGGCCTCCAGGGTTTCTTCTGAGATCAAGTATATAACCCTTAATGCTTTGATTTATATCATTTTTGTTAAAGTATAATTCTTCAAAAAGTTTTTCTGATGTTTTTTCATTAAATGCTGAAATCCTTATATATCCTACTGAATTATTTTTCCCTTCTATTTTTGTTTTTACGCCTGGAATATTTATTATTTCTCTAACAATCTTAATATCAAATGCATCATCAATTTCTTTTCTAACAATTGTTATAGTAATTTCTGTTTTAGGTTCGCCTCGCATTAATTCAATAGCTTCACTAAGGCTTTTTCCTAGTATTTGTTCATGATTAATATGAGTAATATAATCTCCAGCATTTATTCCAACTTTTTCGGCAGGACTATCATCTATTGGACTTATTACTTTTATAACGCCATTTTCCATTGTTACTTCTATTCCTAGCCCAGCAAATTGACCGCTAGTTGTATTTTGTAAATTTTCAAATTCTTTTGGTGGTAAATAAATAGAATGAGGGTCTAATGATTGCAACATCCCGTTAAGTGCAGATTCTATAAGTTCATCTTGTTCGGTTTCCTCTATATATTCTTTATCAACTAGCGAAATAGTTTTTTCAATAAGGTTTGTATTTTCTTCACTTAAGGTTTTGCTATAAGCAAATTCATAAGAGTTTAGAATTATTATTAAGAAAAATAATATATTTGTGGAGCATATTTTTTTTTGATTGATCATTTATTTATGATAAGGATGATTATTAAAAATTGTTATAGATCTATAAATTTGTTCCAATAGCATTACTCTAAACATCTTATGTGGCCATGTTAAGTCTCCAAAAGATAAAATCTTATCAAAGTGCTTATGGTTTTTCTTTTCTACGCCATCAGACCCGCCAATAAAGAAGATTAAATCTTTACTATTTGAACTTTCTTTCAATATGATTTTAGAGAAATTAATAGAATCTAACTGAATACCTTTTCTATCAAGCAATATATTAAAAGAATCTCTACATATTATTTTAGATAATCTAGAGAATTCATCCTCTTTTCTTTCAGTAATATTTTTTTTTGATGAATTTTTTATCTTTTTTAAGACTATTTCTTTTAGTCCTAATGTATTTCCAATTCTATTAATTTTTTTTATATAATCTCTTTCAAGTTCATTAAGTTTACTATTTGAGTTACCAATATAAGCTATAGTAATAAACATTTAGTAATGCTCATTTGCACTTACTGGAGATTGCCATAATTTTTCTAGATTATAGAATTCCCTAACTTCTTTTCTAAAAACATGAATAATAACATCGCCACTATCAATAAGAACCCAATCACTTTTATTTATTCCTTCAGCCTTTAAATCTTTAATTCCTTCCTTTTTTAATTCACTTATAAGGTGTTCAGATATAGACCCTACATGTCTATTTGAAGTTCCTGTAGCAATTACTAGGTAGTCAGCAATGTCAGATTTTCCTTTAAGATTAATGGAAACTATATCAAGCGCTTTGTTATCTTCTAATTTAGATAGAATATGATTTAAATTATTATCCATTTTCTCTTTCTCTTATTTGACTCGAAGATATATCACTCATCGGTCCAGGAATAAATGTAATTACTGGAGGTTTCTCGTTAATAAAGTTTGATTGTTTATCATTATTAATTAGTTTTGTATTCTCCTTTATTAAATCTAATTTTTTCGAATCTATTGCATAAGAGGGCCTTGGATATATTGCTATAGGTATTAAATTAATAAAGTTTTTCCAATCTTTCCAATTTGAAATTTCAGCCGCGCAATCTGAACCCATTATCCAAATAAACTTTGTATCAGGATATGAATTTATGATTTTAGATGCTGTATCAATAGAATATTTTGTCTTATTTTCCTTTTCATAATTGCTTACAAAGAAATTTTCTGAATTAGCTAGATTTTTAGCGCTTAAAAAGCGCTCATCATATTTCATAAGTGTTTCTTTATCTTTTAAAGGGTTCTCAGGTGATACAAGCCATATTATCTTATCTAGCTTTAAACTTGTAAGTGCATTTTTAGAGATTTGAAAATGCCACTCATGTGCTGGATTAAATGAACCTCCAAATAAACCAATCTTTGTACCTGGGGTTATGGGTAAATCTTTATTTGTCACTACAATATCTTCATTATGGTCTTGTCTGCCCTGAGCCTCGAACAACATATTTGAAACTTGTTAATTGTTCTACTCCTACAGGACCCCTTGCATGGAATCTACCAGTTGCTATTCCTATTTCGGCTCCCATTCCAAATTCACCACCATCTGCAAATTGAGTAGAGGCATTATGCATTACTATTGCACTATCTATTTCTCTCATAAATTTTTCTGCAATTTCTTTATTTTCAGTAATTATTGAATCTGTATGATTAGTAGAGAATTCATTTATATGGTTAATTGCATCTTCAATTCCATTAACAATTTTTAAACTTATTATTGAGTCTAAATATTCTGTTGACCAATCTTCTCTATTAGCAGGTATTAAATTATCATCAAAGAGTTGAGATTTTTCACATCCCCTTACTTCACAGCCGTTATCTTTTAATGATGAAATTATTTTTAATATTAAATCTTTATTAACCTTCTCATCAATTAAAAGAGTTTCCGCAGCACCACATATTCCTGGTCTTCTCATTTTTGCATTTATAACTATTTCTTCAGCTTTAATTGGATCAGCATGCTCATCAACATATAAGTGGCATATCCCTTCTAAGTGACCAAATACAGGTATCTTAGCTTCATTTTGTACTCTTTCTACTAAGCTTTTCCCACCACGAGGCACGATAACATCAATATTTCCGTTTAACCCTTCTAAAAGATAACCAACAGCATCTCTATCAATTGTTGGAATAATTTGGATAGATTCTTTTGGAAGATTTGAATCTTCTAGACCTTTCACAAGACAATTGTGAATTGCTATAGAAGAGTGAAAACTTTCTGATCCACCTCTAAGGATTACAGCATTTCCAGCTTTAAGGCATAATGCTCCTGCATCTGCTGTAACATTTGGTCTGCTTTCATAAATAACGCCAATTACTCCAAGAGGTGTTCTCACTCTAGATATATCCAAACCATTAGGTCTTTGCCATCTTGCTATTTCCTCTCCAACAGGATCATTTAATTCTGCTATTGATTTTAGACCTTCACTTATTGATTCTACTCTTTTTGAATCTAATAATAATCTATCAAGGAATGCTTCAGAAATTCCTTTCTTTTTAGCATTTTCCATATCAAGATTATTAGCCTCTAAGATCTTATCGCATTGTTTTACAATTGTATTTGCCATATTAGTTAAAGCTTTGTTTTTAATGCTTTCTGAAGACATAGATAGTATTTGAGAAGCGTTTTTTGCATTTTCTCCAATTGTAATTAATTGTGATTTAATTTCTTTACTCATTAATCTTCCTCATTATCACCTGAATAAACTAGGTTATTTCTATGTATGACTTCAGTTTTGTCAAGATATCCTAAAATTTCTTCTATTTCTTCTGACTTTTTTCCAATTATTTTAGTTAGATCTTGAAAATTATAATTAGTTAGTCCCCTAGCTATTTCATTATCTTTATATTTTATTATTACAGCATCACCTTTATCAAAGTTACCTTCGCATCTTGAGATCCCAACGGAAAGTAAACTATTCCCAAGATCTAATGCCCCACTAGCACCTTCATCAATATGAATAATTCCGGTCGTATTTATACTTCCTGATATCCAGCTTTTTAAGGCATTTATATTTTTACTTTGTGGAGAAAACCATGTGCCCACTTCTCCTTTTTTTACAGATGAAATAGGTCTTTTATTAGTTCCAGATGAAATTATCATATAACAACCTGTTTTTGTTGCAATCTTAGCCGCTTCAATTTTTGTTTTCATTCCGCCTTTTCCCATAGGACTCGCTGTACCAGCCATATCAATGATCTTCTGATCAATATTTTCTACTTCGAATATAATTTCACTCTTTTCAATATTAGGATCTTTTTTATGTAGGCCATTTACATTTGATAATAGAAGAAGACAATCTGCTGAAACCATACCTGCGATCCTTGCCGCTAATCTATCATTATCTCCATATTTAATTTCTGAAGTTGCTACGGTATCATTTTCATTAATGATAGGGATAAAATTATCTTTTAAGAGTTCTTCAATTGTTGTTCTTGCATTTAAAAATCTTTTCCTATTTTCAGTATCCTCAGCGGTTATTAATATTTGTGCTGTGAGAATATTCTTTTTCTCAAAAGCAGATTTCCAAGCATTAATTAATTTAATCTGTCCAATTGAAGATGCTGCCTGGCTCTCAGATAATGTTAATTTCTCATTGGTTTTATTTAACTCAACTTTTCCTAATTCAATAGCGCCTGAAGATACAATAAGGATTTCAATTCCCTCTTTTTTTAAAGAAGAAATATCTTCAACTACTTCATCAAGGAATTTTGTATTAATTCCTGAACCTTTATTAATTAAAAGGGAAGATCCAATCTTAATAATTACTCTATTACTATCACTTATACTTTTCATGGTTTCCAACCTTCATTATACTCATCTATAATATCTTTTGGAATTTCTTCATTTATTTCCTTTAATATATTATTTATTCCATCTCCACTAACTGAGGATATCGCAAATATTTCTTTTCCAACAAAGTTTTTTAGTTTTTCCTTTTTATCATTGAGCTCTTTTTCATTTAAAGTATCGGATTTAGAAAGCACAATTATTTCATTTTTTAAACTAAGTTCCTTAGAATATGATTTCATTTCATTTCTTACAGTTTTCCATGAATTAATTATGTCTTCATCTGTAACATCTATAAGATGCAATAATATATTACATCGCTCAATATGCCCAAGAAACCTATCTCCTAAACCTTTACCTTCATGGGCGCCTTCAATTAGTCCAGGAATATCAGCAATTACAAATTCCTTATCCATATATTTTACAATTCCCAAAACAGGATGAATGGTTGTAAAAGGATAATCAGCAATCTTCGGACTAGCTTTACTTACAGTTGATACAAAAGTTGACTTACCAGCATTTGGCAAACCAACTAATCCTACATCTGCGATAAGTTTTAATCTTAACCAAATCCATTTTTCTTTTCCTGATTCTCCGTCGTTCGCATTTCGAGGTGTCTGGTTTTCTGAATTTTTAAAATGAGAATTTCCAAAACCTCCATTCCCACCTTTTAAAATTGTAATATTTTGATCTTTATCCATTATATCAATTATTACTTCTTTATTATCCTCCTCAAGAATTAAAGTTCCTCGCGGAACCTCAATAATGATATCTTCTCCAGATCTTCCTGTTTTATCACTACCCATCCCAGGGTCACCATTTTTAGCTTTGAAATGTTGTTTAAATCTATAGTCAATAAGTGTATTTAGGCCTTCAGTACTTTTAATAATAACATCTCCGCCTTTTCCTCCATTACCACCATTAGGTCCGCCAAATTCAACATACTTTTCTCTACGAAAACTTATGCATCCATTACCACCATCTCCGGATCGTATAAAGATTTTTGCTTGATCAAGGAATTTCATTACCAGACTCGCAATATTAATTAATAATTAAGATTTTATTTGGAAACTTTTTAATTAATTGTTTCTGTGTCAGGTTTAACAGAAACTACTGGTCTACCATTTCTGGCTTTTGAGAAATCAACAGTTCCTTCTATTAAAGAAAAGATTGTATGATCCTTGCCTAGACCTACATTTTTTCCAGGTTTCCATTTAGTCCCTCTTTGACGAATTATTATATTTCCAGGAATAACATTCTGCCCACCAAACTTTTTAACTCCAAGCCTTCTACCTTCCGAGTCTCTTCCATTTCTTGATGATCCGCCAGCTTTTTTATGAGCCATTTTTTACTCCTTTGAACCTTTAGCAGAAGTCTTAGTTTTTTCTTTACCCTTTGTAGCAGTTTTTTTAGTTTTGTCCTCTGCTTTTTTCTTAGTAACAGTTTTTTTAGCTGTAACAGTTTTTTTAGTTGTAGTAGTTTTCTTCTTTGTGTCTTCTGTTTTAGTCTTTTCTGATTCTGTAGATTTTATGGCAGTAGAATTAATGCTTAAAATCTTAAGATTAGTTACTAATTGCTTATGGCCTTGTTTACGTCTGTAATTATTCCTTCTTTTTTTCTTGAATATAGTAATTTTCTTTGATCTGGTTTGTTCTAAGATTTCTGCCTCTACACTGGCTCCTTTTATTAAAGGGTCACCAATTATTGGTTTGCCTTTATCAGAGATTACAAGAACTTCGTTTAATTTTACTTTTTTACCTGAATCTTCGGACAATTTCTCAACTGAGATAATATCATCTTTTGAAACCTTGTATTGTTTACCACCAGTTTTTATTACCGCGTACATTTTAAACCTTTTTACCAATATATTCTGTGTGGCGCGACTATAACCCTGCGGAAATATGTGTCAAGTTTTATGATATTAAAAAGAATGTTTTTATTGGATTCTTTTTGTATTTCTTAAAAAAATTAAGGGCAAAAGGCATATTAATGAAGTTATCAAATAAATATTATTAACTGTAATATTCATAATGCCATCGAAAATTCCAACAATTGCTTCTCCCCCAATTCGAGATAAATGCCTAGCACTCATAAATATTGCAAAGAGAGATGCCGCTGAAGCTGTAATTGAATATTTCATACATAGAGATAATACTGCAGTCATTCCAAAAGAATTGAAAAACGAAAAAGCTAGTAAAATACTTATTCCAAGAAATTCATTTCTTAAAACTTCTATATATATTCCTATTACAAAACAAAATATTGCCAAACCTATTTGTGAGATTTTTATTATCGTTTGTGGATTAATTTTATCTGACAGATAACCGCCTATAAGAGCAGCTATTATGCCTCCGTATAAACCAATAGATCTTAATTTGGTGAGATCATATGATTCCCATTCCGCATAATTTATATAAAGATAGGAAACTGAAGAAAAATGAATACCTGAAGCAAGGTTAGATGTAAGACAGAATAATAGTAAAAGGAATATAAATTTATTTGAAAAACTATTTACAATTATAGATAAGATTCTAGAAAATTTTAAATCCATATTTTCATTTTCTTTATGAGGTATAGAATTTAAAGAAATTATTGCATCAGATTGTCTCTCCTTTAAAAAAAATAAGATGATACCAAAAATTATTATTATTATTCCTAGATCTAACATTGCATAACTTAGCCCATAGATATTTATAACGACGGATGAGAATATTGCAGAAATACTCATCCCTAAGGTTCTGAAGGCCCACATTAAACCATTAACAAAACCTCTTTCATTTTCATCTAAAATATCAATAGCTAATCCATCTGTAGCAACATCAAGCGTTGAAGTTGCAAGGATTGTAGAAAATAATATCAACCCAAGAATTGTAGGATCAATATTTTGATCAGATATTATAGATCCAATAATAAGTGTTATACTCATCAAAATTGTAGAAGTTATTATCCAAGGCCTTCTTTTGCCCATTAAAGAATTACTGAAACGATCAACAAATGGACCAATTAAAAATTTTAATGACCAAGGAATTGAGGCTATTACAGTTACTATAGCAATATCTTTAATTGAAAAATTATTACCTGCTAGCCAATCCAATAAAGCAAAATATATAAGTCCTTGAGGAATACCCTGAAGAAAGTACAACAAACATAATGAGGTTCGTTTGTATTTTTGATTATTAATAAAATACAAGTTATTCCCCTATAAGTTTATTATTACTTATTTAATCTTGACCAAGAAGAGTTATCGCTTAACCAATTATCGACCCAATTATGGAAATGTTGCAACCTTTCTTCATCCCTGCTTAGTATTGCACTATTGAATCCTCTTGAATGCATTCCTGCCTGCATATCATTCAAATAATGAATATCTTGATCAATTGTTGCAGTCATTGAATTCCTTCCTTCAATAACATCTTGTCTTGTAAAAACTTCATGTTCTACTCTTTCCTCTGAATAATCATATTCATATGAACCAGGAAGAAGCTCTAATCCTTTTTTTTCATCACGAATCTTATTTTCTGGTATCATCAAGCTATACTTTGTAAATGTACATTTATTTGGATCGGAAGGATGTGGTTTAGGGCCATAAAACCAAACTCTTTCAGCATGAATTGTCATAAATAAATTGGGAAAAATATCGTATTGAAAAACATCAGAAACTTGCTCATCAGATAACTCTGAATAATCAAAACCAAGTTTTTTACCAACAACTCTCTTTTGTTTTTGAATAATTTTTCTTATTTCAGGGACCTTCCCAAAATAATCTTTCGGATTCAGTTCAAGGCCCTTTAAATACTGATTCATATATTCTGGAGGCTCCTCAGGAATTGAATATCTTGGATTCATAACAGGACTCTCGACACAAGTATGAGTATGTCCGAATGGCCATAAATAATTTTGGGCATCACAACAATCAACAAAACTTGCATGTTGAGGATGAATAAAATCAACATGATATTGCTCTAAAAAGTTATCCCTCACAGTCTTCCAATTTGTATCTAATGTAACACTTTGATGCTTTACAAGCTGCATATTTTCAAAATGATAAGGGCTAAGTTGATCAATTATTTTTCCAAGGAAAACTTCAAGTGAAGCAGGTTTTTCACCCATATTTATAAAAACCATTCCTGCCCAAGTTTCTATATGAACAGGCTTTAATGAATTTTCTTTACATAAAACATTATCTTCAAATAATTCCTCGTCTGGAACTTTCTTTAATTTCCCATCTAGTCCATAAGTCCATCCATGATAAGGGCAGGAAACATTTTGTACCCAGCCAGATTCAATTGTAAGAATTTTATTTCCTCTATGTTGGCAAGTATTATAAAATGCTGATATTTGTTTATCTTCATTTCGAGTCACAATTATTGACTCTCTTCCAATATTATAAACAAAAAAGTCTCCTACTTCTTTAAGGTCTGATTCTAGACCTGCAAAAAGCCAACATTGAGTCCATATTTTATCCCATTCAAGTTCCATAAAATCGGGACTTGTATATCTATCACTTGAGAGTTCAGCTTCAAATTTAGGGTCTGCAATGATAGTTTTAGAAAAATCTATTTGATCAAAGCGTTGTGGCAATGCTGTTTCCCTTCTTTTTCTTAAAATAATTGTAAATATTATCCAAAAAAGCCGATAGTACAAATTAAAAAAAGAAGATGATGCGCAATAATACTTACATATTTGTATTTTTTTGAATTTTATATTTCGTATTTGTATTTATTGTTATATCGTCAAAGTAAATTTAGGATTTATAATTATGAGTGAGCTAAAAAACCTTAAACCTGGTGACGCAAGATGTCCTGATCATCCAACTACTAAGGAATTAGTTAGTAGAGATTGCACCGGCGCCCCAGACGCTATTTTAGAAGAATCATATGAATTTATCAGTGATGCAGATATACCTTTTGAAAGATACATTTCCGAAGATTTTGCTAAAAAGGAAAATGAAAATATGTGGTCAAAAGTTTGGCAATGGGCTTGTCATGTAGATCATATTCCTGAGGTTGGAGATTATTATGTTTATGATGTTGCTGATCTTTCAGCAATTATAGTAAGATCTGAAGAAAATGAAATTAAAGCTTACTTTAATTCATGCTTACATAGAGGCACTCAATTAAAGCCTTCAGGAACCTCCGGCGTATGCAAAGAATTAAAATGTCCTTTTCATGGTTGGTCATGGTCTCTTTCAGGTAAACTAGAGTATCTTCCTTGTGATTGGGATTTTCCTCATGTAAAAAAAGAGGAATATAATTTACCAGAATTAAAATGTGATATTTGGGGAGGTTTTGTTTTTGTTAATTTTGACCAAGAGGCAGGCCCACTTAGTGATTATCTTGGAGTATTACCTGAACATTTTAAAGGTTGGAACCTTGAAGATAGATATATAGAAACACATGTTGTTAAAAAAATGCCTGCTAATTGGAAAGCATCTGCAGAAGCTTTTCTAGAAGCTTATCATGTATTAGAAACACACTCAGAAGGCGTTTATACGGCAGGTGATGCAAATGCAGATTATGATATATTTGGCGATCATATAACTCGTTTTGTGCATACAATAGGCTATACAAGTCCTCATATAACTGAAAATAGACCGGACCAACAAGCAATACTTGATATTCTTCTTGGACGGAGATTAGGAGATAAATCTGGGAACACAAAAGTTCCTGAAGGAAGTACTGCAAGAGAAATATACGCAAAAATAGTTCAAGAAGAGATTGGTAAAAAATATAAAAATGATTTTTCTCATTTAAGCGTTACAGAAACCATAGATTCAATAGAATATTTTGTTTTCCCTAACGCTTTCTTTTTCCCTGGCCTTCAATTGCCTATGGTTTATAGATTCAGACCTGATGGAGTTGATCATGCAATATTTGATCTTCTATTTTTGAGACCAAAAACACCGAATGAGGATTATCCGCTACCCCCAGAACCACATTACTTAGATGTTGATGATAGTTATACCCAATGTGAAGGAACTGGATTTTTAGGTGCAGTTTATGACCAGGATACTAATAATCTTCTATCGCAAACTCGTGGGTTTAAAGCTAGTCCAAAAGGTGCTCAAACTTTAGGTAATTATCAAGAATCAAGAACAAGACATTTACACTTAATTGTTGATAAATATATTGAAAAACATAAAGCTTAAGAAAACTAATAAAGAATTTCATAAAATTAGAATTTAGGAGAAAAATATGACAGGAAGACTTGAAAACAAAGTAGCTATTGTAACAGGAGGCGCAATGGGCCTTGGAGCTGCAGATTCAACACTATTTGCAAAAGAAGGCGCAAAAGTTATCTTAACAGATGTAGCTTCTGATAAGGGACAAAAACTGGCTGAAGAAATAGGGGCGACCTTTATGCAGCAGGATGTAACTGATGAAGAAAGATGGAAAGAAGTGATTGCCGAAACTATAAAGCTTCACGGTAGATTGGATATTCTTGTTAATAATGCAGGAATTGTTGAAGTTGGAGACCCAGAAAATCAAACTACTGAAGAATATAGAAAGACTATGGCTGTTCATATGGATAGTACATTTTTTGGATGTAAATATTCTATTCCAGTTATGGCAGTAACAGGCGGTGGCTCAATAGTTAATATGTGTTCAATCGCTTCAGTTCAAGGTGAATCTTATGTTGCGGCATATTGCGCAGCAAAAGGTGCAATTGAAGCTTACACAAGAGCTGTTGCTGTTCACTGTGGTATTAAGAAGAATGGAGTAAGATGTAATTCAATTCACCCTTCAGGTATAATTACCCCAATGGTAGAAAGTGTTCCTGAAAAAATGGAGGCTAAATTTGGAGGTGCTCCAAATCAAGATGCTCCATCTAGCAAACAAGGTGAGCCTATTGATATAGCTTATGCAGCGTTATATCTTGCCTCTGATGAGTCTAAATTTATGAATGGAGCTCAATTAAGAGTAGATAATGCTATGTCAGTTGCTTCAGGAATTATGCCAGAATAAAGAAGGGTTAATGGAGATCAATAATGAGTGAAAAAGTAGATTACTTTGATAATGATATTCGGTTGGAAGGAGTCCTTTTTCCTGCTGATCATCCAGACGAGAGTCCAATTGTACTTGTTGTTCCAACATATGCAGGAAGAGATGACTTTACCTTAGAAAAAGCTGAGAAAATGAATCAATTAGGATATTCAGGATTTGCAGTTGATATGTATGGAGATGGCAAAACAGGGTCTACCCCTGAAGAAAATATGGGACTCATGCAATCAGTTTTAGACGATAGAGTGCTTCTTCAAAGAAGAATAAATTTAGCACATAAAACAGCTATTGATAAAGTTGGTGTTGATGCATCAGATTCTGCAGCAATAGGATTTTGTTTTGGTGGTTTATGTGTTCTCGATCTTGCTAGATCAGGGTCTAATATTTCTGGAGTAGTGTCCTTTCATGGTTTATTTACACCTCCTGGAAATACAGATGGTAACACAATCACTACTAAAGTATTGGCTTTGCATGGCAATGATGATCCGATGGTTCCTCATGATGCAGTTAATGGACTTGCTAATGAGCTAACCGCAGCAAAAGCAGATTGGCAAATACATGCTTATGGAGGCACTACACATGCTTTTACTAACCCACTAGCTAACTCCCCTGAAGATGGAATGGCTTTTAATGAAAATGCTAATAATAGATCTTGGGAAACTATGAGTAACTTTTTAGAAGAAATATTCTCTTAATTGATGGAAAAAGAAAATCAATCTAAATCTATAAGAGCTGTAGTTGTTCCAGTAACTCCTTTTCAACAAAATTGTTCAATTGTTTGGTGTGTTGAAACATCCTTAGGTGCGGTTTTTGATCCCGGAGGAGATCTAGATAGCATTTTAAAAATGGTTGAAGAAAATAATATTACCATTGAAAAAATTTTAATTACCCATGCTCATCTTGATCATGCAGGCGGTGCAAATCAACTTTCTAAAAAACTAAATATTCCAATAGAAGGGCCTCATGAAGATGATCTTTTTCTAATGGAAAGTTTATCTGAACAAGGAGAAAAATTTGGTCTTAAAGATGCACAATCTTTTAAAACTACAAGGTATCTAAAAAACGGCGATGAAGTATCAATTGGTAATCAAAAATTAGGTGTTAGACATTGCCCTGGTCACACACCAGGCCATATTATTTTCTTCCATGAAAAAGCTCAATTAGCAGTAGTTGGAGATGTATTATTTCAAGGTTCTATAGGAAGATCAGATTTACCTAGAGGCAATCATGAGCAACTTGTAAACTCAATAGTTAATGAGTTATGGCCATTAGGAGATGATATGACATTTATTCCAGGACACGGTCCATTGTCAACCTTTGGTCAGGAAAGACTATCAAATCCATATGTTTCAGATTTCGCGTTAGGAATCGAAAGAGAAATAACTCAAAAAGTAAAGAATCAAGAAGAATTGGAAAATTAAAGAGTTAGTATTCTATGTCAGGAAAAAAACTACCAAAAAAAACCTTATTCTTTTACGGATTATCAGAGATGCCTATTACTGTAGCTAATGTTCCTTTAGCCGCCTATATACCAAATTATTATGCTGCTGATCTTGGCGTTAGTTTAGCCGTTATTGGATTAGTATGGATGATAGCGAGAATTTTTGATGCAATAACAGATCCTTTAATAGGATTTCTCGGAGATCGTACTGATACTCGTTGGGGTAGAAGAAGAGTTTGGATGGTGGCGTCAATTCCTTTACTTATGATGGCGGTTTATAAGATCTTTTTTCCTCAACTTGGAGCTGATGGAGGGTATTTACTATTTTGGTTAGTTATTTTTTGGTGCGGGTGGACCATGCTGTTTATACCTTATTATGCTTGGGCCGCTGAGCTTTCTCCAGAATATAATGAAAGAACAACTATTGCTGCATGGAGAATGTTTATTGGAATGATAGCAAATGTTGCTACTAAGGTTTTACCAGTCTTAGCTTTACTATTGTTTGCTTACGGAGGTACGCAAGAAGTTGTAGAGATGATTGGTTGGGCATTGATTTTTTTAATACCGTTATGCATTACCTTAACTGTAATAAATGTACCTGAAAAAAAGGATTATTCCCAAAATAGAATCCCTATTTGGCAAGGCCTTAAGATAATGTGGAGGAATGGACCATTTAAAAGGTTAGTTTTTGCTTTTTTCTTTAATAGCTTAGGAACAGCTCTATCTACCGCTGTTGTTTTATTTTATATCAGGGGTGTAACCGGCGAAGAAGAAGCGGGAATTATCTTTCTTCTTTGTTACTATACTGCAAATTTATGTGGAATCCCTTTTTGGGCATGGTTTTCTGAAAAAATAGGCAAGCATAAAGCATGGATGATAGGTTTAAGTTTTTATATTGTAATGAGTCCATTTTATATGTTCCTTGGTCAAGGAGATTTTTATTGGATGTTGCCCATAACTTCGACAACGGGTTTTGCTGGTGCGAGTTTTTATGTAATGCCAAATTCAATGAAAGCTGATGTTATAGATCTTGATGCTTTAAATTCTGGTGAAGATAGAGCCGCTTTATTCTTTGCTGTTTGGTCTTTTGTTTCTAAAATTGCTCTTTCAGTTGGACCATTTTTGGGTCTAACTTTACTAGCTTTTACAGGCTTTGATTCAACACCGGGAGCTATAAACAGTGAAAACCAAATTCTTGGGCTAAAATTAATTTTTTCATTTGCTTGTCCAGTATTCTTTATAATTACAAATTTAATTGCTTATGGATATCCTATTACCCAAAAGCGGCAAATTGAGATTAGGAATGAATTGGAAAAAAGAAGAAAACTTGATACGGCAAACGCATGACAGAGAAAAGATTAAGTAGAAAAAATTTATTTTTTTATGGTCTCTCGGAAATACCGATATCTATTGCCTCTCTTCCCTTACTTACATATTTACCAAACTATTATGCCCAAGATATAGGAATCAGCCTTATAGCAATTGGTAATATATGGCTCTTTACAAGAATCTTTGATGCTATATCGGATCCTTTAATAGGGTATTGGAGCGATAGAACAAAAACACGCTGGGGTAGGCGTCGTGTTTGGATGCTCGCATCGATACCTCTTTTAATGTTTGCAATTTATAATCTTTTTTTTCCTGATGAAGAAACCTTAACTGCTCTGCATTTATTCATTAATCTGGCAATATTTTGGACAGGCTGGACGATGCTTTTAATACCTTACTACGCTTGGGCAGCAGAACTTTCACCTGACTATCATGAAAGATCAATTATAACAGCTTGGAGAAGTTGGTTGGGTATGTTTGGTAATGTTGTAAGTAAATCTGTTCCTACACTAGCTTTATTTTTCTTTGCATATGGAGGAACTAGAGAAGTTGTTCATATGCTTGGAATTTTTATGCTTATATTAGTTCCTCTTACCATTATGCTAACTACTTATAATGTTGCTGAAAGGAAAGATTTTAAATCTACAGATATGCCTATTTTAAAAGGTATTAAGATTATGTTTAAAAATAATCCCTTCAAAAGACTTGTAGTTGCCTTTTTTTTCTCATCGTTAGGGACCGCAGTATCTAGTGCTCTTTTTATCTTTTTTATTAGAGGCGTTATAGGAGAAGAAAAAGCAGGAATAGCACTCTTGTTGTCTTATTACATAATTAATATGTGTGCGATGCCATTTTGGGTTTGGCTTGCCAAAAAAGTTGAAAAACATAGGATCTGGTGTTTGGGTCTATTAACATTTGTTATTACAAATCCTTTTTATCTTTTATTAGGGGAAGGCGATATTTATTGGATGATGTTAGGCCTTATGATTACAGGATTTGGCGGAGCAACATCTTATATTTTTCCTCACTCTATGAAAGCTGATGTTATAGATTTAGATAAATTGGAATCTGGTGAAGATAGAGCCGCTTTATTCTTTGCTGTTTGGTCATTTGTAACAAAACTTTCTTACTCATTCGGCCCTTGGTTTGCTCTCATTTTACTTGGCACTTCAGGTTTTAATACTGCCCCTGAAGCATTAAATACACCCGATCAATTGTTTGGGCTTAGATTCTTATATGCTCTTAGTACCACTTTATTCTTCGGAATGACGATTTTTATAATATTTAATTTCTCTCTTAATAAATCTCGGCAAGAAGAAATTCGAAAAGAAATTGAATTATTAAATCAACAGGAAGGAAATTAATATGAGTAACTTAGATAGTATGGATAAAACGATAGCAAAATCTGAGATTTATGATCTCTCATGTAAATATATGAGAGGGCTTGATAGATTAGACCTTGAGTTGTTGAAATCAGTCTTTCATGAAGGAGCTTGGTGCGATTACGGATTTACAAAAAGTGACGCACCTACATTTGCAACATTTTGTATGGATGCGTTAAAAGATCATGTCGCCAATCATCATATGATAGGAAACTCATTAATTGAATTTGATGATGATGAAAATACAGCCTATGGTGAAATATATTTCAATGCTTACCATAAAACCATTGAAAATGGTGTTAACACAGACGTCATTATTGCTGGAAGGTATCTTGACCGTTATGAAAGAAGAGATGGAGTTTGGAAAATAGTTTACAGATCAGAGGTTAATGATTGGTCAAGGACTGAACCAACAAATGATTCATATTTTGATGATTCAGATTGTCATAGAGGAGGAAGACAAGATGATCGTGTTTATAGTCGAGATGATAGAATTAAGCCAAGTTAATTTAGCTTTCAACAACTCTAACATTTTTTCTTCTTGATTTTGATGAAGGTTGAAGAGCAAGACTGAGTTGATTGTCAGTAATTTCATAAGGATTATCGTTTGTGAAAAGATCTTTATAAAATTTTCCATCCTTCATAACAGAAACTATGCGATCATGATCCTGCAGAACAGTAATATCTTCTAGAGGATTGCCATCTATAACAACTAAGTCCGCTAATTTTCCTTCTTCAAGAGTTCCTAATGAACCATCAGGGTGCATTGCTATCCCGCCAAGTCTTGTAGCAGAATGAAGTGCTTCAGCATTAGAAAATCCAAAATGATTTACATAATATTCTAGATCTTTTGCATAGGTTCCATGAGGAGTAATGTTTAAACCATAATCTCCACCTACAAGAATACGAATACCTGCTTCTTTCATACGTTTATAAGATATTATGGTTTCTTCAAGTTCATTTTTATAGGCTACTACTTCTCTACTATTTTCATCAAAACCCATATCTTTATAATTTTCAAGGAAGGTAATTTCCCAAGCTATTGCAGGGCCAACAAAAACTTTATCTTTATTCTTAACAAGAAGATCAAGGGCTTCATCATCGATATAATTTGCGTGACCAATAAAATCTATACCGGCATTAACCGCTTGTTTTACAGCTTCAGCAGATCTTGCATGACAAGCTACTCTCATTTTTTTTCTATGTGCTTCTTCAACAATTACTTTGACTTCTTCATCTGTAAAACCTAAATCACCAGGTCTTCCTTGAAGAGATATGATTTCGCCATCAATCATGACTTTCACAATTTCAGCACCATTTCTCCATAAGTGACGAACAGCTGTTCTTAGTTCCCAAGGTCCATTACGAATCATGCCTAATCCTTCAGGAACCATTTGAATATTATCAGGATGAAAATCTGCATTACTACCAGTGGCACCTAGGTCTTTACTTCCCGCTAATAATCGTGGTCCTATAATTTCCCCTCTCTCAATTGCCTCTTTTAAGAAGACATCAATTTTGTGAACTGACCCAAAACTAATAGCAGAAGTAAATCCTGAACCTAACATCAATCTGGCATTATTAATTGTTTTGATCATGGATTCTTCAACTGGCGCTTTATCTAATTCCAATGGCCCACTGTTAGAATAAGAAATATGAGCGTGTGCCTCAACCATTCCTGGCATAACAAATAAACCATTACCATCAATGACTTGAACATCATCAGGAACATTTTTTAAATTTTTTGAAGGTCCAGCATAGCGGATTAGATTATTTTCTACCCAAATTGAAGAGTCTTCAATGAGGTTATTGCTCGTTCCATCAAACAATCTTATGTTTGTTATTAGCATTCTAATACCTTTAATTTCCCAACCTTAAAAGTTTTTTTGCATTTCCTGTTAAATCAGGGGCAAATTTTTCTAATTTTTTTGGCGTATCCCAACCACCAAAATTGGTTCCGTAAACTAATCTATCTTCTCCAATTAAGTCAAATAACATTTTCTGAGATTTTTCTCCGTGAACATGTGCGTCAAACCATAAACGCTTGAGTTCATTGACAAATCCGTTCTTTTGAACACCTTCAGGTGCCCAATCACGAAATTCAGACATTTCTGAAAAGCGCTCTATAAGATATGGCATAGCACCACCTCCATGAGATATGCAAATATCCAAATCAGGATGACGATCCATTACTCCCCCAATAATAAGGGTAGCTACAGCTAATGTTTCTTCATAAGCATAACCTAACATTATACTCATATCATATCTTCCCATTCGCCAATCATCAGGACCTTTTTCTCCACCTGTTGAAGCTGGGTGAAGAAATAATGGAATATTAAGCTCAATGACAGTCTTGTAAAAATCATCAAGCCTTGGATCATCAAGTCCAAAAGGATAATCTGTTCCTGTTGATACAGCGCTGAGGCCAAGCTCTTTAACAGATCGTTCAAGTTCTTTACATGCCGCATCAACATCTTGCATTGGAAGGGTTGCTGAACCTAGAAGTCTATCTGGATATTCATTAATTGACTCTACCATTGCATCATTATGAATCTTACAAAATTCGTTAGCAATATCGCCTTCAATTCTATGAAACATCGTTAGAGGATTTGGTGAAAGTAATTGTAAATCAATACCTAACTTATCCATAGCCTCTATACGAAGGCTATTTTCCATAAATATAGTTCCTTCATATTGCATAGGTTTCATCTTATATTCACCTATACGAAAGAAAGGCACACCATTTTCGTCAAGACCAGTTTCTGGTCCATATTTCCCGGCTTTTCCAAAAGCACTTCCGAGAACAATATGAGCGTGCGTATCTATAACATTTATAGCCATTTTATTTTATTCATCCCCAAATAAAACTGTTCTTGGGTTTCCATCTTCATCATAAACGGATTTATGTTTATCAATTAAGTACATTTGATTTTCTGTTTCTCTGATTCCTACAGAATTTAAAACCTCAACCATTTCTAAATAAGTATGATGTGTAAAATGAGCCATTAAGGAAGGTTCATCTTTCCAGAGTTCATAAACTTGAATTCTGTTTGGAACGCAAGGATCAGCTGCAAAACAATAACTTATACACCCCTCCTCTTCTGTTCGAGTAGCCATTTGTATATCTGCTGTTAATTCAATAGCTTTATTTCTTTCTGTTTCAGTTTCGAAGTCTAAGGTTGCTGAAATAATAATCATTTTTTCTCTCCTAATAAACTTTTATTGCGGATGATCAATTTGTGTAGCTTCATAAAATTTTGCATCTGTTTCAGGAGGATCAGACGCAATTGAATTTATAAATGTCGCCACATGTTCTGTTTTTAAGTGGTCTTGAAGAGATTGCAGGTCCTCCCATAATTCTGTTATTCTAATATTTTTAGTATCATGAAGTTCGACACTAAAAGCATAGTCTAAACAACCATTTTCTTCTCTAGTGCTAATTTCTAATTGTTTTACTGCTGTTTTAATAATTTCAAAATTATTTTCATTTGTTTTCATCTTTGCATTTACTACAATCATTTTTATCTCCTATTGATAGTTATCCTAGACCATTGAGTTAAATTTAAAAGGACTAATTAAAAATCTATAGATTAATTACTATCTTCCAATTATTAATATTTAACCGTTTTTAAAAAAAAATAAAATATTCTTCAAATTAATACTTTATGCATATAGTGTGATCTAAATTTTAATTTTGGGGAGTTTTTATGCATAAATTAACAATATTTTTTATCGTTTGTTTTTTAATTTTAACGAATAATATCTTAGCTGATGAAGGTGATATTCCATCTGGTTCTTCTAGTTCTGTGGTTCAGTCAGTTCAAACATCTGGCGGATTAGAAGAAATAATTGTTACTGCTCGTAAAAGGGAAGAAAATCTTCTAAATATTCCAGAAACTGTTGTCGCTATTTCTGGTGAAACAATAACTCAACATAATATGAAAACACTTGATAAAATTGGTATGACAGTTCCTAACTTCAATTTAAATACCAGAACAGATGGGTGGCCAAATGTAACTATGAGAGGTTTAGGTGCGTTTAGTCTTACTCAAGGCGTTGGTTTCTATCTAGATGATATTCAACTTTTTGGTGATGCTACTTCACGATTTGGTGATTTAGATAGAATAGAAATTTTAAAAGGACCACAGGGCGTACTTTATGGTGGAAGCAATATCGGTGGTGCAATAAAATTTATTAGTACTAGACCTTCACCCGATGAAACTTCTGGCCGTATAAAACTTATGGTTGGCGATCAAAACTCAACAGATATTGAAGGATCTATAAATCTCCCTATCGGTAACGATTGGGCAGTGCGTTTATTTGCTTTTTCTAGAGAAGACGATGG
>Ga0206683_10000551_pt1 | contig 27062 bp, 31 predicted proteins | sample M280m12015metaG_FD_155483 | JGI IMG/M metagenome (GOLD analysis project Ga0206683, IMG submission 155483) | Ammonia-oxidizing marine archaeal communities from Monterey Bay, California, United States - M2 80m 12015 | ecosystem: Environmental > Aquatic > Marine > Intertidal zone | place: USA...
AAAGTAAAACAAATAAAAGAGAAAATGATAATAATATGATTATTAATAGTGGCTTATATCGCATTTCGTATTAATATTACTTTTTAAAGAATTTATTCATAGTTAATTTTAAAAAAATTAATTCTATTTTAAATATCAAAGCCAATAATTAAATATAATAAAATGACAAAAAATCTTCTTCCTCTTTTTTTATTGATTTTTCTGGTAATTATTTGGGGCTCAGCTTTTTCAGCAATAAAGATTATTCTTACCGCAGTTCCTCCATTATGGATAATGTTTAGTAGAATAGCCCTTGGATCAACTGTTCTATTGTTATGGTTCTTTCTTAAAGGGAGAGCTATTCCCTTATCTAAAGAGTTTTGGGTTTGGAGTTTTATAATAGGATTTTTAGGATTCACTTTACCCTTCAGCGTTATTGCATGGGGGCAACAATATATTCCTTCCTCTCTTACTGCTATATTAATGGGAATAAACCCTATATTAACCTTGATCCTTTCATATTTTCTTATTAAAGATGAAAAAATTACATCATCTAAAATTTTAGGAATAATATTTGGATTTTTAGGGCTTATATTATTAATTAGTTTAAATGAATTGGAAACTATTAATATTAATCCAAGGTTCTTAATTGGACAATTTGCTGTTTTATTAGGAACTTCATCTTATGCTTTGGCGACAGTATTTGCTAAAAAAGTATCTCATATTCCTTCTGTTGATAGGGCTGTAGGATCTTTAATATGTGCATCTATTATGGGCTTACTTATAGCTTTGGTTTTTGAACCTCTTCCTAATTTGTTTTTGATTGATACTAAGATAATTTTATTACTATTATTTTTAGGGATCCTTCCTACAGGTATTGCAACTGTTGTTTGGTTTAAAATTGTAGATCTTAAAGGTCCAATATTTCTATCCATGGTTAATTATTTGATGCCAATATGGGCCTTGATATTAGGAATTAATTTGTTAAATGAATCTATAAACTTTGCTATTATCTCTGGGCTAGTTTTTATTTTTAGCGGTATTTGGCTTATTCAAAAAAGTAAGGATTAAATTAAATGTTTTATTTGTATGTTCCTTTTTTCTTAATCATTTCAACCATTTTATCTGGGTCATTAATTATTATTGTAAATTTAATGTTGAATTTAATTTGGTTAACATCAAAGGATTTTAATATATCTGCACAACTCTTCTTCAATTCTCTTTTGAGTGATCTTTCTAATGGTATAGCCTTTTTTATTATAGTTCTTATTACCTTTTTTATTGCTTTTATTGTTACGGCGATAGTTAGGTATTTTTTTCCCATAGACAGGAGAATTGCTTATAGTTTAGCTGGTTTTTTTGGAATATTTGTGATGCTAAAATTGACTACTCTTGTTTTTACTGGCGCAGCATTAATTGCAGGTATGCGTTCTATTTTGGGGCTCCTTTTATTGTCCTTATGTGGCTTGTTGGGCGGGTATGTATATGGTTTATTATTAAATAGGAATATAAAATAATGAGAGAAGTAATGTTTATTTTCAAGCAAATGAGAACCTTATTAATTTGTCTTTCATTTATTTTGACAATCTTCAACTCTTTGTATGCGGAAGATCATCAATATACGATTGAAAAGATTAAAATAGATTTTTCAAACCCTTGGAGTTCGGCCTTTTTGCCGAATGGGGATATTTTAGTTAATGAATTATCTGGGAAAATAAAATTAATAAAATCTGAAACAAAAAAAATTATTGAAATTAAGAGTGTCCCTAAAGTTCTGTTTAAGGGTCAGGGAGGTTTATCAGATATAAGATTGCATCCAAACTATCAATTTAACAAAAGAATATATTTGTCATTTTCTTATGGAAGTAAAAATAACAATACTTTGAGAGTCATAAGCGCCGAACTTAAAGATTACGAATTAATAGATAAAAAAGTAATTTTTGAGGCCTCACCTTATAGAAAAACCGCGAATCATTATGGTGCACGATTATTGTTTCTTGAAGATAATTCACTTTTAATTACATCTGGCGATGGTTTTAATTATAGAGAATTAGCGCAAGAGTTAGATAATCATTATGGTAAAATTATTCGTGTCAAGGATGATGGGTCAGTTCCATCTGATAATCCTTTTTTAGAAATAGATAACGCTTTGCCAGAAATTTGGAGCCTAGGACATAGAAATCAACAGGGAATAGCTAGAGATAGTAAAAATGATATTATATATTCTCATGAGCACGGCCCGCGTGGCGGCGATGAAATAAATGTAATACTTCCTGGAAGAAATTATGGGTGGCCAGCAATTACTTATGGAATTGATTACAATGGAAGTATAATTTCACCCTTTACTGAAAAAGATGGAATGGAGCAACCTATTAAATATTGGGTTCCATCCATAGCTCCGTCAGATATGTTGTTTTATGAGGGGCAATCTTTTCCTGAATTACAAGGGAATTTACTAATAACTTCACTTGTGCCTGGTGATATCAGGAAAATAAGTATTGATAAATCTTCAATTAATGAAGAAATAATTTTCAAAGAAATTAAAGGAAGAATAAGAAGTATTAAGGCTTCCAAAGAGGGTGACTTAATAGTTCTAACTGATGGACCTAAAGGGAATGCCTATATTATTTCAAAATAAGTCCTTAAAGAACACGATAAAAGAAAATGATTATTCAATGTCCAGCATGCAGTACAAGTTTTTCAGTGAGTTCTGAGAAATTTGGTGAAAAAAATAGAAAAGTTAAATGTTCAAGGTGTTATTTTATATGGACTGCTAACTCATCTGGAAAAGCTATTGAAATTCCTCGTCTTTACGAGCCTATCCATTCACAAGGAGATTTAAATAAAGAAATTTTAAATAAAAATAAAGCTCCTGATCATCCTCTTCCAGTACCAGTTTCAGAAAATAAATCAGAAGGAAGTAGTGTCTATTCATTAATTTCTTTATTTATAATTTTATCTTGTTTAGCGGGAGTTTGGTACAATAGATTATTGCTACTAGATGTTTTTCCTTTCATAAAACCGGTCTTAAAAATTGTTGATCCTTCTTTAGATATAAGGGGTATAGACATTTATAATTTGAATACAAAATCAACAGTAATTGGTGATAAACCGGCTTTACAGGTTTCGGGTTCTCTTATTAATCAAACTCCTTATAAAAGAATTGTGCCTAATATTGTTATTAAAATGGTTGGTAATAATGATAGTGTGCTTAGGCAGGAAATTATTAACTTTAATGATAGATATTTCTTACGAAATGAAAGATACGAATTTTCATATACCTTTGTTAATTATCCTGATCAATCAAACAAAATCCAAGTAGAAATTCTGCCATGACTATAACCATTTTGCTATCTCATCTTGCCCAATTAAATTATTAATATTAATTTTATTTCTTATGACAGAATGCTCAGCGCCTTTAATAAGGACTTCGGGTAATGATTCTCTTGAGTTATAATTAGACGACAAAACAGATCCATATGCGCCCACATATGTAATTGCCAAAAGATCACCTTCTTTAACATTTGATATTTTGTAATTTTTTACAAAATAATCACCAGTTTCGCATACAGGACCAACCACATCAAAGGTTTCACTTCTTATATTTTCTGTATCTTCTGTCAAAGGAATAATATTATGTAATGCGCCATATAAAGAAGGTCTAATAAAGTCATTCATTGCAGCATCAACTATTAAAAAGTTTTTTAATTCAGTTCTTTTAATATAAAGAATTTTGGTAACTAAAATCCCAGATTCTGCTGTTAAAAACCTTCCCGGCTCTAACACAATTTTTTTATTTAAATGATCAAATTTTTTGTTAATTAATCTTGCATAATCATTAATATTTATTGTCTTATCATTGTTATAATTTACTCCTATACCCCCGCCAACATCGATAATATCAATATTTATGTTTTTGCTTTCTAGGTTTTGGATAATTTCAACCAAATTATCAAAAGCTTTTTCGAAAGGGGCCAAAGAGTTAATTTGACTGCCGATATGGATATCTATCCCTTTAATTTTAATATTATTAAGAGAGTTAGCGAGTTCATAAACATTTAGAGATTCTTCAATATTTATTCCAAATTTATCCTGTTTTTTCCCTGTGGATATTTTTTCATTATCACCTGCAACAATATCTGGATTAATTCTAATAGAAATTGGCGCAACTTTACTTAAGGAAGAAGCTCTTTCTGAAATTTTTTTAAGCTCAGGAATAGACTCTATATTAATCATCATAATTTCTTGATTTATAGCATAATCTATTTCTTCAGTTGTTTTTCCAACCCCAGAGAAAACAATTTTATCAGTTGGAATATTTTCTTTTAATGCTCTTTTAAGTTCTCCCAAAGAAACAACATCTGCGCCAGATCCCATTAGGGAAAATGTTCTTATAATTGACTGATTTGAATTGGCTTTTAAGGAATAACAAACTGTACAATCTTTGCCTTTAAAGGCATCACTAATCTTAGTGAATTGATTTTCTAGTATTTCAGAAGAATAACAGTAAAACGATGAACCAATTTCATTATATAATTCTGAAATATTAACATTCTCACAATGGAGATTATTATTAATATAAGAATACATAGTTAGCTTCCTTTATAAAATATTTGTATAGGAAAAGAATTAATTTCTGGCGGCGGTAATAAATCTCCTTTTCTTCCACAACTTACGAGAAGAACTATTAATAAGAGCGCTACAAAGTTAATTTTTTTCATTTTGTAATTTCTTTATCCATTTTGTTGCTGATTTTTTTACCATTATGGGTGAAGTACTACCAGCTGATTTTTTTTGCATAACAGAATTCTCCACTTTTAGGACATTAAAAATACTTTTATTAATTTTCTTATTAAATTTTTTAAGTTCAGCAAGTTTCATATCGGATAAATTAATTTTCTTTTCCTCACAATATTTTACAATATTTCCGGTTATTTCATGTGCCTGTCTAAAAGGCATATCAATATTTGATACTAGCCAATCTGCGAGGTCTGTAGCTGTTGAAAATTTCTTTTCAGCAGCAATTTTTAAGTTTTCTTTCTTTGGTTTTAGGTTTTTTACAATTAACCCCATCGCCTTTAAAGAAATTATAATATTATCTAAAGCATCAAATGTTAATTCTTTATCTTCTTGTAAATCTTTAGAATATGCTAGTGGTAATCCTTTCATAACAACAAGAATTGACATTAAGGACCCTATAATTCTCCCATTTTTACCTCTTACAAGTTCAGCAATATCAGGATTCTTTTTTTGTGGCATTATAGAAGAGCCTGTAGCAAGTTGGTCTGGGAGATCTATAAAGTCAAAACCTTCAGAAACCCAAAAAACTATTTCTTCAGAAAATCTTGAAAGATGAGTTGCAAGAATTGATGCTGCGGCCAATGGCTCTATTATAAAATCTCTTGCAGAAACCGCATCAATAGAATTTTCCATTATTTTATTAAAACCTAATGCCTTCGTAGTCATATTTCTATCAATTGGGAAAGAAGTACCTGCCAATGCAGCTGCGCCAAGAGGATTTTCATTTACCCTCTTTAATGCATCTTTAAATCTATTTTTGTCTCTTTCTAGCATTTCTGTATATGCCAATAAATGATGCCCTAATGTAATAGGTTGTGCAATTTGCATATGAGTGTAACCTGGCATAATCAAATCAAAATATTTTAAGGCTTTTCTGCTTAATTCAGCTTGCAATTTACTTATTAAATTGATTATGAGCAGACAATTCTTTCTCATATAAAGTCTCATATCAGTTGCTACTTGGTCATTTCTTGATCTTCCTGTGTGTAATTTCTTTGCAACAGTACCAATCTTTTTTTGTAAACTGGCCTCAATGTTCATATGAATATCTTCTAAGCCTTTATCAATCTTAAAAGTACCATTCTTAAATTCAATTTTTATTTTCTTTAAGCCAGATATTATTTTTTGAGAATCTGCTTTTGTAATAATTTTTTTCGCAGATAACATTTTGGCGTGCGCAATAGAAGCATCTATATCTTCTTGGTATAACCTTGAATCAAAATTTATTGATGAATTTATTTCTTGCATAATTAGGTCCTGACCAGACACAAATCTGCCACCCCACATTTTATTTTTTTCTTCTTTTTTCATCATTATTACTTTTCATTTAAAAAAAATCTCTCTATAGAACTGTCATGATTAAGTCAAAAAAGAAATTAATTTTCTTATTTACAATTCTTTCAGCCTTTATCTATTTTGCATTTACTTTCCAAGGCAATAAAAATTTTAAACTTTCTGAGCCAGATCAATTATCAAACCTAAGTAAAGTTGAATTCTTTGATTCAGAAGGCTTAAAGTATAACATATCCGATTTTAGTGGAAAGATTATCTTGATAAATTTTTGGGCTACTTGGTGTTTACCATGTAGAGCTGAAATGCCTTCACTTGATAATTTACAAAGAAAAATTGGTGATGAAGTTTTTCAGGTCATTATAGTAGCTATAGAAAGGACATCATATTTAAAGATTGCAAATTTTTTAGATGAAATTGATATAAAAAGTATAAAAAATTTTCATGATCCGACAACACAAATCGGCCAACAAATTAATGCTAAAGGTTTACCAATTACTTTAGTAGTTAATAAAAAAGGAAAAGAGATAGGAAGATTTAATGGTCCTTTGGAGTGGGATTCCCACGAGGTAGTGGATTACTTAACTAATTTAAAATTAAACAATAGTTAACCCAAGGCTTTTTCAAGATCTGGTATAGCTTTAAATAAATCAGCAACCAAACCATAATCCGCAACTTGGAAGATAGGAGCTTCCTCATCTTTATTAATTGCAACTATAACTTTAGAATCCTTCATACCGGCTAGATGTTGTATGGCCCCAGAAATTCCTACGGCAATATAAAGTTCAGGAGCAACTACTTTTCCTGTTTGTCCAACTTGATAGTCATTCGGAACAAATCCAGCATCTACAGCTGCACGAGAAGCACCAACTGCGGCGCCAAGTTTATCAGCAATAGCCTCAAGAAGAACAAAATTGTCACCAGATTGCATACCTCTTCCTCCAGAAATAATAATCTTAGCCGATGTAAGTTCAGGTCTATCGGATTTTGTAAGTTCTTCGGAGACATATTCGGAAAGAGTTGAGTCTTCACTAGATGCGATATTTTCAATGCTTACGAAATCTTGCTCTCCAGATGCCTGAAAGGCAGTAGATCTAACGGTAATAACTTTCTTTTCAGAAGAAATTTTTACAGTTTCTATAGCATTTCCAGCATAAATAGGGTGTTCGAATGTTTGTTCATCTATTACAGAAATAATATCTGAAACTTGTGGAACATCCAATAAAGCAGCTACCCTTGGCATAAAGTTTTTACTAGTTGTAGTTGCCGGCGCTATGAATGTTTTATAATTTTCAGAAAGTGAAATAATTAATTGCGAATAAGACTCTGCTAAATGTTTTTCATAAATTTCATTGTCACATATTAAAACTTTACTTATACCATCTATCTTTGCTGCTTCTTCAGCAACATTTGAACAATCTTTTCCTGCAACAAGAATATCAACATTTTCACCAATAAGCTTTGCAGCGCTAGCGGCTTTACTAACTGAATCCCCTAGGTTTTGATTATCATGTTCTGCAATTAATAAAGTAGCCATTATATAACTCCTGCTTCATTTTTAAGTTTATCAACTAATTCTTCTACTGTTTCTACTTTGACACCTGCTTCTCTTTTAGCTGGTTCTGAGACTTTTAATATTTCTATATCCGATTTCATAGAGATACTATAATCTTCAGGAGTTTTTTCAGTAATTTCCTTTTTCTTCGCTTTCATAATATTTGGAAGTGATGCATATCTTGGTTCATTTAATCTTAGGTCTGTAGTAATGATAGAAGGTAAATTAAGTTTTATTGTTTGCAATCCTCCATCGACTTCTCTTGTCACTAGAACATTCTGACCATCAATTTTTACCTCAGAAGCAAATGTTCCCTGGGACCAGCCAAGAAGAGCTGATAGCATCTGACCAGTCTGATTAGAGTCATCATCAATGGCCTGTTTTCCAAGAATAATTAAGTCAGGATTTTCTTCATCGGCTATAACTTTTATAGTTTTTGCAACATTTAAAGGTGAAACATTTTCATCTGATTTGACAAGAATTCCCCTATCTGCACCCATTGCTAATGCTGTTCTGATTGTTTCTTGCGCTTGTTGAGGTCCTATTGAGAGAGCAATAATTTCTGTGACAGTTCCTGCTTCTTTTAATCTAATAGCTTCTTCAACTGCAATTTCATCAAATGGATTCATAGACATTTTAACATTGTCAAGCTCTACACCTGATTGATCAGATTTTACCCTAATCTTAACATTATAATCTACTACTCTTTTTATAGGGACTATTACTTTCATTATATTCTCCAAAAACTAAAAGAAATTAACGGAAAATTAGAACTACAAACAATTAGTGTCAATAACTCACTAAAAAAGATTTAATTCTAATTTTTATTAATTTCTAGTATGACCTGGTTTCCATAATACATCACCAGTACCCCCAATATCCACTTGATTGGCATATCTTGCCGCGACAAACATTAAGTCTGAAAGTCTGTTTATATATTTTAAAGCTATTTCAGAAACATTAATATTTTCTTGTAAATTAAGTCTTACCATTAGTCTTTCAGCTTTTCTCAAAACTGTTCTAGCTAAATGTAAATAAGATGAAATAGCCGTTCCTCCAGGTAAGATAAATGAGTCTAAATCTTTAAGATTTATATTAAGTTGATCAATTTCATTTTCAATCCTTGTTATTTGCTTTTCAGTTATTTTAGTATTTTGGATTAATGAATCATTTTCTTTTGAGTTAGGAATAGATATTTCAGCTCCTAAATCAAATAATTCATTTTGAATCGTTGCAAGAATATTATCTAATATGATTAATTCTGCTTTTTTAGTTTTAGTCCTGGCAATACCTATAATAGAATTCGCCTCATCTATAGTACCGTATGTATCTACCCTAATATTATCTTTGGATGTTCTTGTTCCATCGCCAAGACTAGTTTCACCTTTATCACCTGTTCTAGTATAGATTTTTGTCAGTTTGACCATTAATTAAGTTTCCAAGCAAACCTTAATCCAACACTTGTAAGTCCCTGGTTAGGGTCACACAAGCTACCGTTTGACATGTGCTGAGCACTAATTTGTATTTTTTTTGTATCATTAATATCATAACCAAAAGCTATCATTTCTCTAAAATTTATTTTACATCCATAACCCAATTCACCTTCCCTAATTTCTTCATTTCCAGTGTGAATGGCTGCTCCAAAAGCTAGTTCACCAGAAAATTTATTTTTTTGGAAAAGATTCCAGGTAGTGCCGGCATAAAACAAATGAGTATGGTTAGCTAGACTAATCTGAGCTCCAAGATGAGGGTTGCCTGCAAATTTATGCCACCAAATAGGTCTATCAAATATTTTTTCTATAGATAGAGCTGGACCGCCTTCGATTCTTCTTTCAACATCATGCATGGAAAGGCCGATACGATATTCTGCTGCAAATATTGAAGTATTTAAAAGAAAAAAGGAGATTAAAAAAACTTTAACAAAATTATTTTTAAACATATTTTTACCTTTCATGTGAGATATATAATAAATCATTTTTTAATAATAATTAAGAGTTATCTATTATCACTTTCGAAAAGCCTTTTGGCTATAACTTGAGCTTGAATTTCTGCTGTTCCTTCAAAAATACTTAATATTCTTGCATCGGCGAGTACTCTGCTTATAGGTGTTTCAGTGGCAAAACCAATACCGCCATGAATTTGAAGGGCGCTATCTGCAGAAGCCCAAGCAGTTCTCGCTGCTAAAAGTTTTGCCATTCCAGCTTCCATATCACATCTTTGCCCAGTATCTTTTATTCTAGCCGCATAAAGAGTTAGCTGCCTTGCAATCATTGTCTCAGCAAACATACTTGCAATTTTTTCATTAATTCTTGAAAAGTTTATGATCTCCTTTCCGAATTGAATTCTTTCTTGGGAATATTTTATTGCTAAATCGCATGCATTTTGTGATACACCAAGTGCTCTTGCGGCTGTTTGGATTCTTGCAGATTCAAATGTTGACATAAGCTGTCTAAATCCTTGACCTTCTTTTAATCCAAGAAGATTTTCAGCGGGCACTTCAAAACCATCAAAAGCAATATCATATTCTTTCATGCCCCTATAACCAATGACTTCTATTTCTCCTCCTTTAATATTTTCATTTGGGAATGGATTATCTTTTGATCCACTGCTTTTCTCAGCTAACAATACAGATAAACCGTTATGATTTTTGATTTTTTGATTTGTTCTAATAAGCATCGTCATCAAATTTGCTCTTGAACCATGAGTTATCCAAGTTTTATTGCCATAAACTTTATAATAATTTCCTTCTAACTCAGCCCTAGCTTTTAAATGAGCAAGGTCAGAGCCAATATCTGGTTCTGTAAAAACAGCAGTAGGTAAAATTTCACCAGAAGCAATTAAAGGTAAAAATTTATTTTTTTGATCTTCTGTTCCTCCTGTTAATATTAATTCTGCTGCGATTTCTGATCTTGTTCCTAAAGACCCTGTTCCAATCCATCCCCGAGATAATTCTTCTGATACTATACACATAGCTAGTTTATTTAGACCTAAACCACCGTATTGTTCAGGAATTGTTAGGCCAAAAACACCAAGATCTGACATTTCTTTTATAATTTCTAATGGTATAAGTTCATCATTTAGATGCCATTTGTGAGAATTTGGAACAATTTTCTCATCAGTAAACCTAGCAAATTGATTTTTAATTTGTTTATAAGTTTCATCTAAACCAAGATTAGGAGAAATTCCATTGCTGTAATTGTCACAAATAATTTTACTTAAATTCTGTTTTGCGTCTGAGGAGCTTAAACTAATAATGTTTTCTGATGCTTTTCCAAATTCTTCTAATAATTTAGGATTTATTTTAATTTCGTGAGGTCTAATGGTTTCACTTTGATTCATAGGAATTCCATGTAGGATTTGTAAACAAAATTCTCCAATTCCTATCTTTGCAATCTCTAATTCATATTCAGTTAATTGGTTTTTATTATTTAAATCTTTTATCCATAGACTGGTATTTTCTATTGCCTTTACATATGTTGCATACCAAGAAAAACCATGAAAGAAGTGCTGGTTTTTATCGGAATCTCTTTGATCAAAATCAGAATTATTTTTCCTAGACGAATTAATTAATTTAATACCGAGTTCTGATATATTTTCTAAATCTTTTATAGTTTGATTTTCGTTCATAATTTCTTATTAAAGTGCAACATTTATACCATTAAAAATAAAAGTGAAAGGAACAAATAATTTACTTTTTTTAATTATAAAGGAAATGGTTCAAATTCAGATATTTTAGAAACTAATTCTTTTTTTGTAAGACCTTGTTTTCGATAAAATTCTAAACTTTGAGATTTTAATGTTTTAGATAATTTAGTTCCATCTTTATCCCTTATAAGATTATGATGAAACCACATCGGCTCTGGCAAATCTAAAATAATTTGTAAAAGTCTGTGAATAGATGTTGACGGATAAAGATCTAAACCTCTTGTTATAATTGTTATATCTTGATCTGCATCATCAATTGTAACTGCTAAGTGATAAGAAGTAGGCACATCCTTTCTTGCTAATATAATATCTCCAAATAATTTTGGTTCTACAATTCTTTTACCAATTGGCTCAAGGCCAATTTCATTAAAATATATTTTTGATTTTATTTTGTCTTCAGCAAATCTAGTAGCTTTTTCAGTATTTAACCTCCAAGAAAAATCTTTGCCACTAAGCATCAATCCAGATTTTTTAGCTGGTGATATACCTTTATAAATTCCTGGGTAAATATATTGTCCATCAGGATCTATAGGCCAATTTTTTAATTTTCCATTACTTTCTATTATAGTTTTTTTAATTTCTGATCTTGTTGCCCAACAAGGATAAACAAGATCCAAATCTCTAAGTTTTTTCAAATATGATTCATATAAGTTAAAGAAATTTGATTGTTTTCTAATATTACTTTTTTCGTAATTTAAATCTAACCAATTAAGGTCATCAAAAATTAATTTTTCATATTTATTTAAGCTTCTCCCTATATCTATATCTTCAATTCTTAGAAGAAATTGACCTTTAAACTTCTTTGCGACTTTTTCAGCAATGATTGCAGAGAACGCATGACCTAAGTGCAATTTTCCATTTGGACTTGGTGCAAATCTAGTTTTATGTTGTTTCATTATTTATTATATTTTTCTTAAAAATTTGTTAGAATTATTTAATATAATATAAGTTAAGTTAGTAGATATGAACACTGTCAATTATTCTCATCCCGACTCTCGTCCTGCTCTAGTTTTGAATGCAGACTATCGTCCATTGTCTTATTATCCTTTATCTTTATGGTCTTGGCAGGATGCTATTAAAGCGGTCTTTTTAGAGAGAGTTAATATTGTTTCTACCTATGATTTAAAAGTTAGGTCTCCCAGTACTGAATTTGATTTGCCTTCAGTAGTATCTTTAAAAGATTATATCAAACCGCCTGAATGGCCAGCTTTTACAAGATTTAATGTTTTCTTAAGGGATAAATTTATGTGTCAGTATTGTGGATCAAAAGAATATTTAACATTTGATCATCTTATTCCACGATCAAAAGGCGGGAAAACTACTTGGTCAAATGTAATTACAGCTTGTTCAGCATGTAATCTAAAAAAATCAAATCGGCTTTATCAGGAGGTTGATATGCATCCTTTTCAGTGGCCATTTAAGCCAAATGTTCATGAATTAAATCATAACGGAAAAAGTTTTCCTCCAAATTATTTACATGAAAGTTGGATGGATTTTCTATATTGGGATATTGAGTTAGAATCTTAGAGTTTTTCTGAGACTTTAATTGCTCCTTTACAACCCATTCTAACAATATCTTTAAAAATTGGGATAAACGAAGATGAATCATCGCCTTCTTCTCGTGCTATCATTTCATGCTCAATTTCCTCAGCATGAAATTGTTTTATAGATTTTAGAAGTTCCTTTTCACTTCCATATTCTTCTAATTCTTCTATTTGGCTAGAATAGTGTTTGTCTATAACTTCTTCAACAGCTTCTGTGCACGCCATTACGGCATTCTTTCCGTGTATAGCTGATAAGGCGCCTAAAGAATAACCTGCAACTTTCCATAAAGGTAAAAGTGCAGTCGGTCTTATTGATCTTTCACTAATTAATTTATCAAACTCTTTGGCGTGTTTTTTCTCTCCCTCTGCCATTTCTTCAATTATTTTAATAGTTTTCTTATCACCCAAGAATCCTAGAATATCCAGAGTACCTTTATAAATTGCATTTGCACCATGTTCACCTGCATGATCCACTCTAATAATTTCTTCTATTCTTTTTTGTTTCAAGATTCTTTCCTTAAGCTAAGAATCGAATATATAAACAAAAAAAATGAAATAATCGAGTTATATCCGGCTAAAGATATACCAAAAATTCTTAATGCGGCCTCATTACAAGGTATAAATTTTACTGATTTAACTTCTTCTAAAAAATTAATAAAACTCAGGTTTGATTGAGATGAGCAAGTTTCAGGACCTAACCATAAGTTCCATTCAATACCAGCATGCCATCCTGAATAAATAGAATTACCTATAAAAAGAAAAGTAAATAAGATTAAATTAATTTTTAATATTTTTTCATTAAAGAAAATTGATAGAAAAGATAGTAATAAAACCAGATACCAAACCCATCTTTGTTTTAGACATATATCACATGGAATATAACCAATTAGTTCTAAAATATGAACAATTCCAATTACTAGAATAGATATTATTAATATAAATATATTTGATCGCATTAAATTAATTCCAATATTACTAATAAGATTATTAATATAAAAAGAAATATTGATATATATAAGAAATTTTTCTTTATTATTTTTTCTGCATGTATACCCAATCTTGAACCAATAAAAGCAACAATGAAGAATCTTATTCCTCTAGAAAAAAAACTAGAAATGATAAATATAATTAAGGGCATGCCTATAAAGCCAGAGGCTATAGAAGCGATTTTATAAGGAAGCGGAGTAAAACCAGCGATAAAAATAAAAATATATCCATATTCACTAATAATATTAGTAAAGAAATTAAATTCTTCTTGAAGATAATAATAATTAATTAATTCGCTACCAATTTCATTAAAGAAGTAAAGCCCAATCAGATATCCTACTATTCCTCCAAGCACTGAAAAGATAGTTGTCATAAAGGAGATTATTAGAACTTTATTTTTATTAACCAACGCTACAGGTATAATAAAAATATCAGTAGGTATTGGGAAAAAGATACTTTCTATAAAAGAAATAAAATAAAGAAACCAACTGGCTTTTTTACTTTTAGTTATTTCAAATGCTTTTTCGTTAAGATTTAACATCTCATTTCCTTTTTGGTGCGGGTGGGGAGACTTGAACTCCCACTCTGTTACCAGAACCAGATTTTGAATCTGGCGCGTCTACCAGTTCCGCCACACCCGCTCTAGTTAAATAAATAAGAAACTTTATACAAAAAGGAAAATGAATATTGCCATAATAATTGCTAATTTTCCTTATATAATTTATCTTAGTGGTCATTATTGAACTAAATTTAACTAAATAAAGGAAATATGAGAAATATAATCGGATATTTGAGAGATTTATGGGTTAATAGGATTAGACCATTAAAGGCATTAAGAGCTTTAAAAGCTCTTGCGGATAATAAAGAAGATACTGAGCAGGTTTTCATTGTTATAAACGCACTTGGATCATCAGGTAGAGTTAGAAAAAAATATCTTAATCTTTTTAAAAATAGTGATGTTGGTAAGAAAGTTTTGGATAATAAGATCAATTTGATTGATATACTAAAAGATAAAGAATATTTATCTAAATTGCCTGAAAATTCACTTGGAAAGAAATATTATAATTTTATTTATAATGAAAATCTTACTCCTGAAGAGCTTGTATCTGCAAGTGAGATATCTTATGACCCAAATAAAACAGAAGAGGAAAATATTTTTCATACAAGGTTAAGAGATATGCATGATTTATGGCATGTCACAACTGGATATGGAAGAGATTCTTTGGGCGAATTAAGTTTATTGGCTTTTACCTATGCACAAGATAAAAATAGAGGTATCGGAGCTATAACATTATATGGATATTTTATAATGGGAAAAGTAAATAAAAAATTTCAATTTAACACTGATCTCAGAGAAGTCGTAAAGGAAGGTTATAGAATAGGAAAAAATGCACCTTTTTGGGGATGTGCTGATTGGGAAAATTTATTAGACAAACCAATCGACGAAGTTAGAGAAAAACTTAATGCGGTAAGGCCAGTTCTTTATAAAGAAGTTATTCAGGAATTTGCTACTAAAGAGAAAAAACATATTTCAGAAAAATCACCTGTAGCAGCATAAACAAAATGATAATTTTATATGGTTTAAAGAATTGTGATAGTTGTCGCGCTGCAACAAGATTGTTAAAAGAAAAAAAATTAGATTATCAGTTTATTGATTTAAAAATAGATCCTCTTAATAAAGAAAAGCTAGAAAAATGGGTTAATATTCATTCTTTAGATAAGGTTATTAATAAAAAAAGTACAACTTGGCGACAATTAGATGGGAAATTAAAAGAAAGAATTAACTCGCATTTTCAAGATATTCTTTTACAATTTCCTACTTTAATAAAGAGACCTTTTTGGGAAGTTGATTTTAATGTTATTGATGATTTAGAGCCAGGGTTTAAACAAAATCAAAAAGATTATCTTGAGAAGTTAAAGAATTAGATGTTCAAAAAAATAAAAAACGAATTGATATATTTATCAACTTTGAGAAGGATCTTATTTACTTTAAAATCAATAAATAATGATGAGAATGCAACTATTATTGAGAAGATAGTTAGCTTTTCTAAAAATTTTCCAGAATCAATAGCTATTTATTATGAAGATAGAGAAGTTACTTATGATGATTTAATTAAGGGAGCTAATAAATATTCTCATTGGTTTATAGAGAATAATTTAAAAAAAGGTGATGTAGTTGCTTTATTGATGGAGAATAGACCAGAATTCTTGATGGCTTGGATAGGTATTGCTCAGGTTGGAGGTACGACTGCTTTAATTAATACTAACTTAAAAGGTCATCCATTAAATCACTCTTTAAGTATATCTGGTGCAAGTAATATAATTTTGGGTAGTGAGCTTTCTAAGAACTTTGAAACAACTGACCAAATAATAAAAGATAGTTTTAAAGTTTGGGTTGAAGGTGAATCGTCAGAAAAAGATTATAATATTTTAAATTCATATCTAGATAAACTTCCCTCAACAAAACCTAATATTAATTATAATGTAACTAATGATGATGTAGCTCTTTATATCTATACTTCCGGAACGACAGGAGACCCTAAAGCTGCGACTATTACTCATAAAAGACTTAGGCTGATGTTATTAGCCTTTGTGTCTGCTATCGTTCCGAAAAGAAGTGATCGTATTTATTGTGTTCTACCCTTATATCATTCTGCCGGAGGAGTTATCGCAGTTGGATTAGCATTAACAACCGGCGCCTCCTTAGTGCTAAAAAGAAGATTTTCTAATAATGAATTTTGGGATGATGTTAATAAATATCAAGTAACTATCTTTCAATATATTGGTGAGTTATGTCGATATCTTCTGAATGCGCCAGAACACAAATTTGAAAGAAATCATAAATTACGTATAGCTACTGGTAATGGACTAAGGCCAGATATTTGGGATTCATTTAAAGACAGATTTGGGATTAAAAAAATTATTGAGTTTTATGGCGCTACAGAAGGAAATATTTCATTAATGAATTATGACGGTAAAACTGGGGCAATAGGAAGAGTTCCAAATTATCTTAAATCAATGATCAATGTTGAAATAGTTAAATTTGATGTTGAAAAAGAAGAACCTATTAGGGATGAAAAGGGATTTTGTATACCTTGTAAAGAAGGAGAAGTAGGTGAGGTTCTTGGTCAAATAGATCTAGAGGCAGGAGGAGGCTTTGATGGTTATGTAGATAATCAGGCTACGCAAAAAAAGATACTAAGAAATGTTTTTGAAAATGATGACCAATGGTTTAGATCAGGTGATTTATTAAGCCGTGATAAAGATGGATATTACTATTTTATTGATAGAATTGGCGATACTTTTAGGTGGAAAGGTGAGAATGTAGCCACATCAGAAGTAGCTCAATCTTTTAAAGGAATTCAAGGGATTGAGGAAGTTAATGTTTATGGCGTAACAATCCCAGGTAACGATGGAAAAGCCGGAATGGCCTCTTTGGTTACAGATATTGATATAGATTTAAAAGAAGTATATTCGCAGCTTAAAGATGTTCTTCCAAGCTATGCTATGCCACTAATTATAAGAGTACAAAAAGAAATAGAAATTACAGGAACCTTTAAACACAAAAAAGTGGATCTTGTTAAACAAGGTTTTAATCCTGATGAAATGATTGACCCCTTATATTTTATAGATAACGGTAATTCTACTTTCATAAAACTTGATGCAAATTTGTATCAAAAAATTATGAATCAAGAAATTAAACTATAATCTTTATTGACCTATTTTTTTTGCTGTTTAATAATTATTTAAAAAAAAGGGCTCAATATGGATCAATTTCCAGAAAAAGATACTTTAGTTGATGTTTTTAGGTGGAGAGTTGAAAAAACTCCCTATGCATTATTCAGTAAATTTCAAGGACGCGAATTAACATACACAGATTTAGATCATAATGCTAATAAGGTTGCCCAAGGAATAATAAATGAAGGTTGCAATCCTGATTCAAGAGTAGCTTTCCTCGCAAAGAATTCTGATCATTTTTGTGAGTTTTTATATGGAACAATGAAATCAAGGACTGTTTGTGTTGGGATTAATTGGAGATTAGCGCCTCCAGAGGTATCTTATGTTTTAAATGACTCAAAAAGCGAAATACTGTTTGTAGGTCCTGAGTTTTACGATCTTATTAAAGAAATTCAAGATGAAATACCGACAGTAAAAAAAATCATAACTATGGAAGAATCTTCTTTAGATTGGGAAGACTATGTGACTTGGAGAGACAGGAATGATAATAAAGATCCTAATCTTAAGTCTGAGCCTAATGACGATATAATTCAAATGTACACATCTGGTACTACGGGTTATCCCAAAGGGGTTCAACTTACGAATAAAAACTTTGTAGAGGCTCAAAAAACAGTACTCGAAGTTTGGGGAAAGGATTGGCATGAGGGTTCAGTAAATCTTATTTGTTCCCCTATTTTTCATGCCGCTGGCGCTAATATGGTTATTATTGGTATTGTCTTTGGTTGTACTAATATCATAATTCCCGAAGTTGACCCTGAATTAATCTTAAGTTTAATCGAAAAAGAAAAAATCGAATTAGCGTTACTTGTGCCTGCTATAATATTATTTTTAATTCAGCATCCAAATGCTAAAACAACTGATTTTAGTTCTTTGAGGCAAGTTATATACGGCGCTTCACCAATTGCAGAAGACACATTGCTGAAGGCTATAGATATTATGGGCTGTGACTTTTGGCAAGTTTATGGATTAACTGAAACTACAGGACTAGGGGCTACTATGAGCCCAGAAGATCATGATCCAAAAAAAGGAAAATTACGCTCTTGCGGTAAAGCTTATCCAGGAATAGATGTTAAGATAGTTGATGAAAGTAATAACAAATTAGCTATTGGTGAAGTAGGAGAGATTCTTCTTAAAGGCGATATTATAATGAAAGGATATTGGAATAAACCTGACGCAAATAAAGAATCTATTATTGATGGTTGGTTTTATACAGGAGATGCAGGTTATTTTGACGAAGAAGGGTTCTTATATATTCACGATAGAGTGAAGGATATGATTGTATCTGGAGGGGAAAATGTTTATCCAGCTGAAGTGGAAAACGCTCTCATGTCTCATGAAAATATTTCTGACGCAGCAGTAATTGGTATACCTGACGATAAATGGGGTGAAGCAGTTAAAGGTGTAGTTGTAGTTGATAAAAATTTAAGTGAAGAAGAGATAATTGAATTTGCTAGAACAAAGATCGCTGGATATAAATGTCCTAAATCAGTAGATTTTGTTGAAGAATTACCGAGAAATCCTGGTGGAAAGATTTTAAGAAGAGAGTTACGAGCACCATATTGGGAAGGCAGAGATAGAAATGTCTCCTAATTCTAGATATGAAAATTTTATCAGGTAATATTAATTTAGAAGTTAAAGATTTTGGATCTAAAATTCATACGCCATTAATTATGATTTCTGGTTTCGGATCACAACTTATTGATTGGCCAAGTGGTCTTATTGATAAGTTAATAGAAAAAAAACTAAGAGTAATAATATTCGATAACCGTGATGTGGGTTTGAGTCATAAGTTTTCAGGAGAGCTGATAGAGGACCCCAAATTAATATGGAGATATTCATATTCAAAAGAAAGATTACCTAAAGAAATAAAAAAGCCAAAAATTCCATATACACTTACTAATATGGCAGAAGATTGTGCAAATATTTTAAATGCATTGGATATTGATAAAGCTCATATTCTTGGAACTTCAATGGGAGGAATGATAGCGCAGCTTATGGCATTTAATTTTCCAGAAAAAAGTAAGAGTCTTATTTCAGTAATGTCGACTTCAGGCAACCCTGATTTACCAAGAGCATCTAAAGAAGTTATAGATGGTTTGAATCGAACACCCGAGTCTGATAATAAAGAATCTGTAATAAAAAATGCTTTATTAACTAGAAAATTATGGGCATCGCCAAAATATTCTACACCAGAAAATATTTTGATAGAAAATTTTTCTATTCGATACGATAGAATGTATTATCCAGAGGGTCTTACCAGACAATATGCTGCTATAGGCGATGATGGCAGTAGGGTTGAAAGACTTAGAAAAATATCTATTCCCTCATTAATCTTGCATGGAGATTCTGATAATTTAGTACCGCTTGCAGGAGGAGAAGATACTAAAGATTTAATACCTAATGCGAAAATAGAAATTCTTAAGGGGTGGGGACATGATTTGCCATCTGGGGTTCATAATTGGCTTGTTTCTAAAATTCATAACCATATTATTGCTGCTGAGACCGTAAATTAGTTTTTAATTAAGATTAAAATTCTTTTCCATCTAAAGTAAGCCAAAATTAAAGCTGTTGTTAAACCAGTTATCGCACCAGTAAAGTGACGACGAATTATATAATATTTTAAAAATGCTAGAGGGAATTCAACAATTAAACGAATTAACAAAATAATTCTGTTTTTCTTTTTAAGAGTTTTTGATTGTAATTTTATATAACTATTTTCCTTCTCTATAAGATGAGCATAAGATCTAACAGAATTATGCAAAATAGGATTTTTTAAATAAAAAATATCCTCATCACTGGTTAAAACTGAATCATGAACGGGCGAATCAGAAAATCTTCCAAATTTTTTATTATAAAGCCTAACGCATTGATGATGAGCAGAAAAAAGTCTGGGCTTTTTCCATTTTGGATAAATTGGCACTACTTTTATCGAAAAGAAATAAAATTTTTTTCCTTTTAGATTTAAATTATAAATTTCTTCTTTTAATTCTTTTGAAAGATATTCATCAGCATCTAAATTTAAAACCCAATCATTTCTACAGTACTCTTCACCTTTTCTTTTTTGAGGACCAAAACCCTTCCAATTATTAAAAAAAACTTTACAACCCATTTCTTCACATATTTTTTGTGTGTTATCAGTTGAGCCAGAATCAATAACTATTATTTCATCTACAAGGCCTTTTAATGATTTTATTGTATTCCCAATTCTATCAGCTTCATTTTGGGCAATTATAAAGCAACTTATTGGAAGATTATTATTCATTATTAAAACCCTTTTTGAGTGATTATAATTTTTCCTTTATAATGGATTAATATTATATAATAGTAAAATATTTATAACTAGTCGGGGGTTTTATGAGACTTATAGCAGTTATTTTTTGTTTTCTATTTTCATTCTCATTAATTGCGGAAGATTTAGATTTAAAACAAGAATATATAATTGATGAAGATGCGACTTTTAGAGAGTCTTCGGATGAATTAATTATTAGAGAAATAACAATTGATCCGGAAACTCATCCAGGAAATCTACTTTATCAAGAAAATTGTGCAACATGTCATGATGGCTCAATAGAAAAGGCACCGGCAGCAAATTGGTTAGAAATGCTTATTCCTCAAGCTTTATTAAGGACAATAAATGAAGGCATTATGTCTGAACAAGCAGCTCATTTATCTAATGAAGAAAGGATTCAAATTGTTGAATATATAGTTAGACAAGATAGAAAAGATTTTCCTAAGGAAGCAGAACTAAATTATTGTGACTCTAATAATATGAATTTTAACCTAAAAGAGGCTCCAGAACCTTATGGTTGGGGATATAATACCTCAAGATTTATTCCAAAAGAATCAGGAGGAATTGACTCTAAAAATATTAAAAATTTGAAATTAAAATGGGCTTTTGGTTTCCCTTATTCTCAGAGAGCTAGATCTCAACCTCTTTTTGCTATGGGGTCGATTTTTGTAGGAAGTCAGTCAGGTGATGTTTATGCACTTGATGTTAATACAGGTTGTGTTAAATGGAATTTTTCTGCATCTGGTGAAGTGCGTACCGGCATTATAATGGATGAGTGGGATAATGGGGAAAACCCTAATAAGCGGCCATATATTTATTTCGGTGATATTCTTGCAAACGAATATGCTTTAGATGCACAAACAGGTGAATTAATTTGGAAAATAAAATCTGATAATCACCCTAACGCTACTCGAACTGCTACTTCAGCAAAGTTTGAGGATACTCTTTTTATACCTATTTCTGGATTAGAAGTTATTCCAGCTTTTGATGATAATTATGAGTGTTGTACTTTTAGAGGAGGTCTTTTAGCTGTAGAAGCTAGTACAGGAAAAACTATATGGAAAAAACATTCAATTCCATTTCCGGCCAAATATTCAGGTAAAACATCAGTAGGAACAAGAATGTTTGGACCATCTGGAGCCCCAATATGGACCTCTCCAAATATAGATAAGAAAAGAAGATATATATACATTGGAACAGGTGAGAATTACTCATCTCCAGCTGATAACTCTTCAGATGCTGTTATTGCTTATAATATTGACACAGGCGAAGAAATTTGGCGAAGACAAACTCTTTCAGGAGATGCATGGAATCTTGCTTGTATGGGTAAAGGTAATCCAAACTGCCCTAAAGAATTTGGCCCAGATATGGACTATTCTGCAAGCTCGATAATGATTGATTTAGGTGATAGAGATATTCTTGTTGCAGGTCAGAAATCTGGTTCTGTTTATGGTCTTGATCCAGATACAGGTAAAATTTTGTGGTCTAATTCTATTTCCGGGGGCGGAACTCAAGGAGGTGTACATTTTGGTATGGCATCAGAAGGGAAAACGATTTATGTCCCAATAAATGATATGAAAAATACTAATGATGGAAAGGTTTGGCTAAATCGTAAACCCGGTATGCATTCTTTAGATGCGGAAACAGGAAATATTATATGGTCAAATATTACGGATAAGGAGTGTAAGGATATTGATTTTAATTGTGATCCTGGTATTTCAGCAGCTGTGACAGCGATACCAGGAGCTGTAATAGCTGGACACTTAGATGGCAATATTAGAGTTTACGATAAAAAGAATGGAAAGATTATATGGTCTTTTAATTCTTTAGGAGACTTTAAAAGTGTTTCCGGAACACCTGCTTCAGGTGGAAGTTTTAGTGGATCAGGTCCATCAATAAGAAATGGTTATATGGCAATTAATTCTGGTTACGGTATTTATAACCATATGCCTGGAAATACGCTTTTGTTATTCTCTGTAGATTAAATTTACGCTGCAACATTACCATGGATTTTGAAAGCTTCTTCTATTTCATTTTCTAATTCTTCATTTAAAGAAATTTCATTAGAAGTAACTGCTAATTTAAGCTGTTCCATACTTGTTGCTCCAATTATATTTGAAGTAACAAAAGGTCTCGTTGTAACAAATTGATTAGCTAATTGAGAAGGGTCAAAATTATATTTTTTGGCAATTTTGAGATAAGCATCTATAGCTTTTTCGCTACCAACACCTTCATATCTTTGCAACCTATTAAAAAGTTCTTTCCTAGACCCTTTAGGTAAATTACCATTCTGATACTTACCTGTCAGATAACCTTGAGCAAGAGGAGAGTAAGCCAATAACCCAACTTTTTCTCTGAAAGCTATTTCTGATCCACCAAATTCAAATATTCTATTCAATAAATTATATGCATTTTGTATGGATTGTACTCTTGGTAAATCTTTATTTTTTGAATGAAAAATAAATTCCATTGTACCCCATGGTGTTTCATTAGAAAGACCAAAGTGCCTTATTTTTCCTAATTTAATCAATTCATCCAAGGCTTCCAGTATTGTATCAATAGAATTTGAAGGAGCATCAATGTGTTGGTAATTTATTGACCCCCCAAAAAGGTTCATAGGTCTGTCAGGCCAATGTAATTGATATAAATCAATATAATCTGTTTTTAATCTTTCAAGGCTTTTATCGACAGCTTCAAATATTTGCTCCTTGGTTTGCTCTGTAGGAATTTCTTCGTTTCTTAACCATGTAAAAGGGGCTCGACCACATACTTTTGTAGCAAGAATAATTTTCTCTCTATTTTTTCTTTCCTTAAACCAATTTCCAATAATTTTTTCAGTAGAGCCTTGCGTTTCTTTTTTTGGAGGTACAGCATACATCTCAGCTGTATCAAAAAAATTTATACCCATATCTAAAGCATAATCCATTTGCTCAAAACCTTCTTCCTGAGTATTTTGTTGACCCCAAGTCATTGTTCCAAGGCAAATTTCACTAACTTCAATATTTGTTGTACCTAGAATTCTTTTTTTCATTTTTTTCTCATAAATAATAAAAAAAGAAGATGCTATAAATAAAAAATAAATACAAGTGATAACTTATGGTGATCCCGATAGGATTCGAACCTATGACCTTCAGATTAGGAATCTGACGCTCTATCCTGCTGAGCTACGGGACCTTTTTTAAAAATGTTATTTATTACAGAGTTTATCAATCCAATTATGATAATGTTGTTGTATTAGTTCATTTTTTCCAAAAATAAATTCACTATTCCCTTTGGAGTTAATGCCTTCCTGTATTTTAAAATTCATTACATAATCTTCATCTTTTACAGCTTTTAAAGTAAGATCACTAAAATCTTCAGCTTCTTTTACTTCTTTTTCTGTTTTAGGTTTTTTTTGGCATAAAATATTTTGGACTGTAATAGTGCCTTCCAAATCCTGAGTTGGATAAACCATACTTACTAAACAAAATTGGTTCAGAATGGCTGATATTGAAAGATTAGGAAAACCTGAATGGATAAGTCTAATATATTCTTCTGGTTCCCAATCTTTTTCATTAATTTCAGTCAACTCATTAATATTTTTTTTCCCAAATGCAAATCTTTGATGTGGCCCATATGTATCATGAGCAATCAGATTAACGATTGTATTTTTACCTACTGTTTCTGGGTGCACCATATGATGATGATAACCATCTAAGTATCCATCCCAACAGATTTTCCAACTTGGACCAGATAATGTTCTTTGTTTGTAAAGATGCCAATTTCCAAGACCAATTTCATTAAGTTCTTCATCGAATCCACTCATCCAATTATCAAGGTCACAATTGTGATCGGGATTAATGCAAACCCACAAAAATCCCGATCTTTCCTCACAAAATAGTTCAGTTAATTTAATTTTAGATTTATCAATATCTCCAAAAGTATCCGATTTAAATATATTTATTAATTTTCCTTTATTATCATATGTCCAGCCATGATAAGTGCAGCTAAATTTAGTTTTCCTACCCTTACCTTTTTCACATACTGGAGCACCTCTATGTTTACAAACATTTATAAATGCGCGAGCTTTACCTTTTTCATCTCTTGTTATTAATATTGGTGTGTTGATTGCGTCAAAAGTTTTGTAAGTACCATTATCTGGAAGTTCAATACTTAAAGCTATCGGAAGAGGAAAATTTTTAAAAATCTTATCTACTTCAGATTGGATTAGATCTTTGTCAGTGTAATCTGATACAGATTTCCGTAAAATTGTTTCGGCTTGATCAGTGGTCCCGTTAAGATTGTGTTCAAGCAATCTTTTTGCTAGAGCGACCATTTTATTTTTTTGGTGGGCCATAATATTATTATTATATACTATAATGAAATATTTTCAGAAGATGATTTTTTAGTTGCTTCATTCAAGATTGCTTCTATTTTTTCCACTGCTTTTTCATCATCAGTTTGTTCTACTACAGCAACTTCTCTTGCCAATCTATTGCGAGCAGATTCATAAAGTTGCCGTTCAGAATATGACTGTTCAGGTTGACTGCTATTTCTAAATAAATCTCTAACAACTTCTGTTAATTCATTTAAATTTCCTGAATTAATTTTTGATTCATATTCTTGAGCTCTTCTACTCCACATAGTCCTTCTTATTTTTGCTTTACCATTAAGAATTTCAAGTGTTTTCTTCAATCTTGCTTTAGAAGAAACTTTTCTTATTCCAATTTCTTTAGCTTTTTCTGTAGGTATTTTTAATGTCATTTTCTCTTTTTCAAATATAACATTATACATTTCCAATTTTTCTTCAGCGATCTCGTATTTTTGGATTGAAGTTACTTCACCAACTCCATGTGATGGATAAACAATATGATCACCTATTGAATAATCTAATTGTATTTTTTTTGGTTTAGCAGTTTCTTTTCTGGCAGTTTTAGTTTTTGTTTCAGTTACTTTTTTTGCCTTTGGGCGCTTTATAGGTTTACTTTTTGGTTTAGATTTTTTTGGCGCAGTTACTTTTTTTACAGTTTTTTTGGCTACAGTAGATTTTTTTATCTTACTAGTAGCTTTCTTTGTCTTAGTGTTTTTTGTTTTAGGTTTGCTTTTTTTCTTAACTGCCATATTTTTACGCTTTTATAATTAAATGTAGACGGGGGTTTAGCAATAAAACCTTAATTTTGCAAGGATTTAGTATTAATTAATCGCCATCACCTGGATTTTCGCTAAAAAAATTATTATATTTATTTTCTAATCCTGAGTATTCTTCGGAATCATTAGGCTTATCTTTGGCTTCTGTTATATTAGGCCAAATTTCAGAGAACTTTTTATTAATTGTTAGCCATTTTTCTACACCATCTTTTGTATCAGGATGAATAGCTTCTTCTGGGCACTCAGGTTCGCAAACCCCACAATCAATGCATTCTTCAGGATGAATAACAAGCATGTTTTCACCTTCATAAAAGCAGTCTACTGGGCAAACCTCTACACAATCCATGTGTTTGCATTTAATACAAGCTTCATCAACAATGTATGTCATTATTATGAATTAAATTCTTTTCGAATTTCCCCTGATTGTTTGTCTGTAATATAGAGTAACCCGGATAACCTTCTTGTGAAATTTGATTCAAATGGGTCTATACTTCCATCAGCATTTATAACTTTGCAAACTAATCTAAAAATATTTAATTTTAATTTCTCATCGGAATTATCATTTATAATTTTCGTCCACTTATATATATCTGCGGAAAAATCTTCTTCTTCTAATGCTTTTTTATATAAATCCTCTAAATTCTCATTCTTTATTTCCAAATCATTTAAAGCAATATTTTTAATTATATCTAATTCTATATCATCTTTATTTCCATCAATTGATGCTGCTCTTAAAAGAATAACTATAATTGCAAGTTCTATATCTGAAGATGGAGCAATATTTTCAGATTTACTATCATCGCCAAAAATTTTTTTAAATATTTTAATCATTTTTCTCTCTTTTATAAGATTTGGTAATAAGTTTTTGCTTTTTTATAATCTAATCTTCTTTTTGTAAAACCAATTACCTCAATTATCATGATTTGGTCATTTTTTCTTAAAGTAATTATATCACCATATTTTAGTTTATTCGATGGTTTCTGAATTTTTACTTTGTTTATTCTTACTTTACCTTCTTTAATTAATTTCTGTTCAATTTTTCTTTTTT
>Ga0206683_10000556_pt1 | contig 26990 bp, 26 predicted proteins | sample M280m12015metaG_FD_155483 | JGI IMG/M metagenome (GOLD analysis project Ga0206683, IMG submission 155483) | Ammonia-oxidizing marine archaeal communities from Monterey Bay, California, United States - M2 80m 12015 | ecosystem: Environmental > Aquatic > Marine > Intertidal zone | place: USA...
GTTAATTGATTTAATTAAATCATTGTGATATCGCTTAACGTTTTTTTCAGTTGCCCAACCTCCAAACTTAATACAAATAACTTTTCCTAAATTTGTCTTTTCTAGTCTTACACTTGAATAAGATGGCTTGGGTAAATCTTCTAAGCTGTATTTTTTTGGCATAACAAAAGATATTTCATACAAACTTGGACTTTCAATAGACTTTTTAGAAATAACTGGGGCTGTCATAGAAATACTCATTTCTTTATCATTTCCACCAAAGATATAATTTGCTATTCTTCTAAAACCCTTACTTAGAGCAGAATCATAACTTTCTTCTACTACTGTCTTCGCAATTATCATTGGATCATAAACTCTTATCTCAATATTACCTTTTTTTTCTAATAATTTGAATGTTGGTTTCTCGATAGCCATGATTAGTCCTATGGTTACTAAAATTAGTATAATTTTTTTAATCATTTATTTTTAACTCTTATTTTTTATAAAGGGTATTAAAACTGAAGTTTTCTCTTTGTAATCTTGATACTTTATATCGTTACCCCACCTGTCATCTGCTGATGCCTCAAGTAAGTTTATTCCACTTACTTTAGTTAACAGAAGCATTACAAAAATAGGTGAAATTAATGTTATCAATTGCCATCCAACTAATACTGGAAAAGTGACAATGCTAATACCAACCCAAATCATAATTTCCCCAAAATAATTTGGATGACGAGAAAATCTCCACAACCCTGAAGTAATAAATTGACCTTTATTAGATGAATCAACTCTAAAATTTCTTTTCTGCTTATCAGCTACTATTTCTATAATAAAGCCAATTATAGCAGTACTAAAACCCGCAATAAAAAACAAATCTGTTACTGAGTCTGAATTATTAATGATCATTGTTAGTACATTCACTATTGTTAAAAAAACCCAAAGTGCTGAAATAGTAAAAAACATAAAAAATTTAGAAAATGATTCTTTGGCATCTTCAAAACGTTTGTCTTCTCCAACATTTATAACTCTGAAAAGGAGAAATAGACCTAACCTTAGCGCCCAAATCATAACAAAGACAATTAATAATAGTGAACGAGTTAAAAGACCTTCTTGATTTATAATATTAACTAAATATGATGTCATTAATAGAATAGAGAGATATGCGGCAGTTCCAGTAATATCATAAAACTTTTCAGTTTTAAAGAAATATGAAGGGATGAAAACAACCCAATGAATAACAAAACTAAGCACCATACAAATTACTATTATTGGGTACTTATTATACAAAGATCCATTTTGTGCTGCTAATATTGAAACTAAGAAAGCGATTATAACACAAAAAAAAGAAATAAGATATTCTTTAAAATTGTGATTCATTATACTAATCTAATTACCTTTAGTGTATGTAATAAATGCATAATTAAATACCCTAAGTCAAGCTCAAACCAACGATGAGAAAACTTAGGTTTGTTTGGTGATTTATGATGATTATTTTGATATAATTCTCCCATCATCAATAAATCTATAGGCAGTGTATTTTTAGAGTTGTCAGGTAGTTCTTTATGGTTTCTATATCCATTTTTATGACCAAACCAATTAACTATAAACCCGTGTATAGGTCCCATAAAGATATGGAAAGGTATTAATAAGAAAAACCAGAAAGATGGTGCATAAATCCAATATAATAATGAATAAAATGAAACAAAAAATATTCTAACTATCATTGACTCACCTAAAGTTTCAATAAGTTTCCAACGGGGTAAATCAGAACTCTTAGAAACGTCATCGATAAACTGAGTTGATAAGTTTCTATATTCTTTAAAAGTCTTCCACATAAATGAAAAAATATTTTTTGACCACATAGGAGAATGAGGATCTTTATTAGTATCGCTGAATGAATGATGCTTGCGATGCATTTCTCCATAAGCTGCTGGTTGCAGAAAAGAAGAACCTTGGACCAAAAAAGTGAGGAAAAAGAAAGTTCTTTCCCAAAAAATATTCATTTTAAACATACTATGTGATGTGTATCTATGTAAAAAGAAAGTTTGAAAAAAAAGAGATAAATACCAGTGCGTAAGAAAAAATAATAATATAATCATAATTAATTATGCACCAGGTTTTTCAAAACGATAATGAGAAACACCCCATTGCAATCCATTTTCAATTCCAAAAAGTTCAGCACAAGACATAAAAAATATTCTCCATCTTTGCCACCATTTTTTCGCATCCTTTTCTCCGTATGTTTCAGAAAAAATTTCTATGATCTTTGCTTTATTTTTATCCATTTTATTTAACCACGCCCAAGATGTTTTACTATAGTGCTCACCTGAAAAATGCCAAACTTTATCTATTTTTAAATGGTCTTGAAAATACAATAATAATTTATGTGAAGGCATAATTCCACCACTAAAAAATTCACGAGCCATCCAATCGCCATCTCCTTTATCTTCAAATGGGTAAAGCATCTCTTTGTGTGAAAATATGTGGACAAATAACTTACCATTTGGCTTGAGTAAATCATAAATTTTCTTTAATAATTCTTGATAATTTCTCATATGCTCAAACATTTCAACTGAAACAACTCTGTCAAACTGATAATCAATATTGAAGTCATTCATATCAGCTGTAATTACATCAACATTCTCTAAACCGAGTCGCTCACATTTATTCATTATAAAAATACGTTGATCATTCGAGTTGCTCACCGCAGTTATTTTGCTATTTGGAAACTTTTTTGCCATTAAACATGTCAAAGATCCCCATCCACAGCCTAATTCAAGTATATCTAAGCCATCAACAATATCACCATGTTCCAATGTTACATTTAGCATAGCTTCTTCAGAATCATCTAGATTATTTACACCTTGAGGCCAATAACCCGAACTATATTTTAAATGTTTTCCTAATACAGTTTCAAAGAAAATAGGTGGAACTTCATAATGTTGTTCATTCGCCTTATCAGGAACTAATGCTATAGGGCTTTTTTTTAATTTTTCAACCCACTTTTGATGATGATCTTCTAGTGCTTGTGGGCCAATTTCTTTAACCCAATTCAAACGAACATTGCACAGCTTTCTAATTCCAACACGAATTAATGAATCAGGTAATAAACCTTTTTCAGCATGACCAATTAATGATTTCAACATTGAACTAATACCTTATATTTATGTCTCTAGCATTGGATTTAGCAAATATTACCTGATAGTCTCCAATATTTCTTTCTAAAAATCCAGCTTCACAGTATTGAAAATAAAATTCCCACATATTGATAAAAGCACTTGAAAAACCAAGTTTTTTAACTGTAGGAATTACATCCATAAAATTATTTCTCCATTTATTTAGAGTTGTTGCATAATGCATGGTTATATCTTCAAGATTAACAATGGATAAGTCCGTTTTCTTTTTTACAGCATTTGTAATTTGAGAAATTGAAATTAGACATGAACCAGGGAAAATATACTTTTTAATAAAATCTACAGAATTCTTATACTCATCAAAATTATGGTCATTATAAGTAATTCCTTGCAATGCAAATAACCCATCTTTTTTTAAAAGTTTAGATACAGATTCAAAAAATAAAGGCACATATTCATGACCTACGGCTTCAATCATTTCAATCGATACAATTTTATCATAAGAACCTGAAAGATTTCTATAATCTTTATTAAGCAATGTAATTTTATCTGATAGTCCTTCTTCTGCTATTTTATTTTTTGCGTATTCATATTGAGCATCCGAAATTGTAGTAGTAGTAATGTTGCAACCATAATTCTTTGCGGCGTGAATTGCAAAACTTCCCCAACCAGTTCCAATTTCTAAAATATTATCATTTACACTTAAGTTTAACTTTCTACATATTCGATCTAATTTTTCAATAGATGCTTCTTTTAAAGTGGAAGATTCTGTTTCAAATACGCCACAGGAATATGTCATACTTTCATCTAACCAAAGTTTGTAAAAATCATTGCTTAAGTCATAGTGTGCTAATATGTTTTCTTTACTACCAACTAATGTGTTTTGTCTTTTCTTATGAATATAATTATTTATGGGTTTTAATAGCTTAGCCCAACCAGAATCTAACTTTTGCATTATATGACTATTTTTAATCATTATTCTAATAAGGGTAACAATGTCATCAGCTTGCCAAAATCCAGCTGTGTACGCTTCAGTTACACCTAACAGTCCACCACTTCCGAGGAAAACATAAAACTCAGGAGATAAGATTTTAATATTAGTCTGAAACTCACTTTTTTTATTCCCGAATTCATAAGATTCATTACCCTCAGATAAATGAATGTAACCAATTTTTAAATTGTTGAATTTTTTTAAAATAATTTTTTTAAATATAGATACTAATAAAGTGGATTTTTTTAATTTTTTTAGTCTGTTCGCACTTTGATCTACACGAATCTGTTTTTTCATTATTTAATTAACTCTCAATTTTACTGGGATGGATAAAGAATGGCGCTTTTTTAACCCACAATTTTAATGCTTGCCAATGAATTCGATACACAACACGTAATGTCATAAATGGAAATCTTAGCACATAAATTAATAAATTTTTTATTGTTAAAGGTTTTCTTTTCATGGTTAATGTTGCATCAAATACTTTTATGTCTGACTTAAAATTTTTCATATTTACAAGCAGCGATTCATCTGGTTCTGAAAATAACCATTCGTATTGATGGTCCATTCCCCAGAATGGACTAACGTGCAATTTCTTTTCAAGTTCCGCAACTAAGTTTTTTTTTGAACCATTTAACATCTTCTTATCAATAATATAGGAGTATCTTTCATTCCATGGTGTATTAGTTACTTCAGCCATAATCATTTCTAATTTTGAGTCAGATGAATTAAAACAATAATAAAAACTCACAGGGTTAAAACAAAATCCAAAATATCTTAAGTGAGTAAGAATTCTAATTGGACCACCTATTTTTTTACCTGTTTTTTCGTAAATAGTATTTCTAACTGCTTCATCCAATGGAATAGATGGATTGCCATGATAATCTTTTCTATAGAAAGAAACCAATGCAGGTTTGTTAACATTCCAAAGTATAGATCTTTTTAATATTGTACTTACTTTAGATATATCAACATAAACCATAAATAATGGATAAGAAAAAAAATGTTCAAATGGAGTGAAACGCCTATGCCTGATTTCTCCATTATAAATATAATTTTGCAATGATAAACTCATAGAGAAATACCAAATTGTTTCGCAACATCTAAAGCACTTACAACTCCATCTTCATGAAAACCATTCTTCCAATATGCACCACAAAAATATGTATTATTGATACCACTTATCTCATGTTTTCGTTTTTGTGCAACAATGCCTTCAACTGTAAATAATGGATGGTCATATTTTAATTTTTTAATAACTTTTTTAGGATTAATTAAACCTTTACTATTTAAAGTAACACAATAAGTTTCCGAAGCCTTCAAATTTTGTAAAATATTCATATTGTATGTAAGGGCAACGGGTTCTTCGGAGCCTTGATCTAAGTTATAGTTCCAACTTGCCCATGCTAATTTATTTTTCGGTAATACCGTATGATCAGTATGTAGTAGGGCTTCATTTGTTTGATATGGCAATGCACTTAATATTTCTGTCTCTAGGCTTGTTTTATCAGATAAAAGTTTTAAAGCTTGATCACTATGCGTGGCTAAAACAACTGCATCAAAAATTTCTATATGGGTGCCATCACTACTAAGTTTTATTTCAATTTTTTCATTTTTTCTATTAATTCCAAAAACTGGTGAAGACAGTCTAATATTTTCTTTAAATGAGATAACTAGTTTTTTAACATATTCTTTTGATCCCCCCTTAATAACCCACCAATTAGGTCTATTTTTAGTTTGTAGTAAACCGTGGTTATTAAAAAACCGCACGAAAAACAATGCTGGCATATTTAGCATACTTGCAGCTTTTGTTGACCATATAGCTGCTCCCATAGGAATAATATAATTGTAAATAAAAGAGTTAGAGTATTTATTGTTTTTTAAATATTGACCTAATGTTATTTTTGATGAAATTGTAGGAAGGTCACTTCTTGAATTTTTGTTAAAGGAAAGAATATCATTAATCATTCGCAGAAATGATAGGTTAACAATATTCTTTCTTTGTGAAAACAATGAGTTAATTGAATTACCTGCATACTCTAATTTCTTTTTTTCTGATTTAACACTAAATCCCATTTTGGTTTTTTGACTTTCAACACCAAGGATATTTAATAAATTAATAAAATTAGGGTACGTATTTTCATTATAACATATAAAACCAGAATCAACTGCATAATTTAAATTATTAAGTTTTAAATCATGTGTATGAGTATGGCCGCCAATATAGTTATTTTTCTCAAAAACTGTTACTTCATGCTTTTTATTTAATAGATAAGCAGCGGTTAAACCTGAAATTCCAGTACCAATAATTGCTATTTTCATAAGATGCTAAAGATTACCATTCTTGCTTAATGGTTTTTATTTGAGTAGTATCATAACCTACTTTTTTTAATTTATTAATTATGGTTTCAAAAATATCAGAATTCATAGAAGATTCTCTGGACATTATCCATACATATTTACGGTTTGGTACACCAATAACTGTATAACTATAATCTTCGTCAAGATCTATTATTAAAAATGGCATCTTAATTGGCCATAAAAACTGCATTCTCCACTCTGCATTTGTTTTAGTATTAAAAATAAATCCTTTTGGATTATATTTCTTTCTCTTACCTTGAGGAGAATCTTGATAGAAAGTAAATGTTGTCTCAACTTCACCTTTATCATTTAGTTTGTATGACTCAATTGCATTTGTTGCTCTTTTTTCAATAAAAGTGGGAATATTTGCTATAACATACCAATCACCCATAAACTTTTCAATGTCTACATAATCAACTGTTTTTAATTGAGAAAACTCTTTTTCAATTTCTGAATTATTTGAATTACATCCATAAGTGAACAGAATTATCATTAACACCATTAATTTATAATTCATTAACTAGTTCTTCTTTCTGCTTCTGCAATTATATCTTTGAAAAGATTAATTATACTTACTTCATTTATTTTTTCTGTTAGAAAATTAGGAATAGATCCACCTGGATCCATAAATAACCTATATGATATTTTAATTTTACTTTTGTCAATACTATCTACCAACCAAATACCTGCTCCGTATTTTAGGTATATAGTATTATCATCATTTGACGATTGAATATCTAATAATTCTGTATCTTCATTTAACAAAAACCATTTCACTAAGGTTTTTGAATCTTCTATATTTATTTCATTTTTAATTAATTTAAAACAATAGTGTCTATCATTCATAAATGGAAAATTGATTGGTATATATTGGTACCCTACTACAGTACTACTATCTTTTTTTAATTGCTTGGTTACCATTTTATTAGAGCTACTTAAAAAAGATTCATAATTCTTAACATCCATTAGCACTTCTTGAATACCTAAAAGAGGGATAGTGGTTTCAAAGCTAACCATTACAGCATTTAAGTCCTGATCATCAATTTTTTTAGAAAATAAACTATAGCCTTCAATTTCATCATTAATTACCCAACCTTTAGAATCTTCAAGTAATTTATAAAGTTCTAAAGGTTCTAAATTATCTTTTTCTGAACGTGCGAAGGCTAATTGAAAAATAAAAATAAAAATTACTCTAAAAAAAATCATAAATCACTGCTCCTGTAAATATTTAATCAATAACTATATCTAAATAATAAATAAATTAATTAATTAAAACAAGAAAAAAAGCGTTTTGAGCGATTTTATCTCATTATTTTCTATAATCTAGTGGGGGATTTCGTTCTCCAAGAAGTGAATAATAATTAAACTTAGGCCCTCGGCGCTCTATCAATTCTTTCTTAGCATTTTTGATGGCTTCAGGGTCATTATACAAATCAAATGCTGTTCCAGCAATAACTTTAGCCGCATTTACCATACCTTTCATTCCAATACTCATACCGCCAGCTGAAACAGCTTGCCATGTATGCGCTGACGTTCCTGGAACCCAAGTAGCTACTCTGAGCCTTGCTGTGGGAACCATCCAGCTGACATCTCCAACATCAGTTGACCCTTTACCTTTTCTAAATCCATAAGGCTGTACTTCACTAGCTGATTCTAAATCTAAATTTGGATTACGAAGTGTCTTGTAAATTTCATTAGCAAATTTCTTTTCTTTTCGATCATAATCAATACCACCAATAGTTTTTAAATTATTATACATTATTTTTTGAGCAACATCATTCGCGAGCACTGGTCTGTTTCCATGTATAATTTCATATTCTAAACGCGTACCTGTACCTAACGCAGCACCTTCAGCCGTTTTTAGAACACGTGACCAAATATCTTCTAATATATCTACATTGAAATCTCGAACATAATAGAATACTTCTGCAAAATCAGGTACAACATTAGGAGCATTTCCACCTCTAGTAATTACATAATGTATACGAGATCCATCCGGTATATGTTCTCGCATTAAATTTACCATATGATTCATAGCTTCAACTGCGTCTAATGCGGAACGACCTTTTTCTGGGGCTCCAGCAGCATGAGCCGAATATCCATGAAATCTAAATTTTGCAGACCTATTAGCCATGGATGTTCCTGGGCTTGCTGCATTCCTATCGCTCGCATGCCAATCTAAAACAATATCTACATCGTCAAATAACCCTGCACGTACCATATAAACTTTTCCAGACCCACCTTCTTCCGCTGGTGTCCCATATAAACGTACCGTGCCTTTCTTTTTTGATTCATTTAAATATTTTTTTACTGCTATTGCTGCTGCAGTAGATGCAGTCCCAAATAAATGATGACCACAAGCATGTCCGCCAACCTGATCCAGTATAGGCTTACGTTTAGTAGCAACTTCTTGTGAGATGCCAGGCAATGCATCAAATTCCGCTAGAATTCCAATAATTGGTCTGCCAGAACCATATTCTGCAACAAAAGCTGTGGGAATTTCAGCTACTCCCGATTTAATACTAAAACCTTCATCCGATAATGTTTCTTTTAGAAGAGCAGAACTTTTTTCTTCCTGATATCCTAATTCAGCCCAGTTCCAAATTGATTTAGCAATATCTTCGTATTCTTTAGTTCTTCTTTCAATAGATTCATGGATTTCTTTTTTGTTCTTTTGGCTGAAACAAAAATTTAATAAGAATAGAGAAATAATTAGTAATTTGGATAAAAATATTCGTTTCAAATTAAATTCCAATCTATGATTAATATAATATAAATATTATTCAACTATATCTAGAGGGTTCTCTAGCCTTTGATTCATCCAGTTATTTAATCTATAAAAAATAAGAATAACAATACCCCATTGGACCAAACATGTAGCAACACTGTAGTAACTAGTTGGATCAAACCAATCATCAGGTGCATAAACTGTAGCTGACAGCCACATCCACCAACAAAATATCGTAAGACCTATTATTGGGACAACATAATTAATTACTGGAGTCCACCATATAGGAAATGACCAATCATTCTCACTTTCTGCAGTAACTTCAATGATTATACGACTTAAACCATATTTTATTGCTGCAAAGGCAACAAATACACCCGCAAGCATTAAAGCAATTCCCCAGACAAAATCTTGATTACCAAGAATATTGAGATTTATTGCGGACGGTATCCCCATTACAAAACACACTCCCACTATCCAACCAACAGCAGTTGCGCGCTTGACACCAAAATCAATCAGATTGCGAACAGCTAATTCTAACATTGAAATCAGTGATGAAAAACCAGCAAAGGTTAACCCAAGAAAAAATAGAATCGCTAATGGCTTTCCCAATGCCATTTTAGCAAAGAGTTGAGGCATCCATATAAATGTTAAGCCTGTACTTCCAGGACCGGAATTTTTCATGATCTCTAAAATTTCAGGTTTAGACATATTCATATCATTACCAAGAATTGAAAATACAGTACTAAAAATCATAATTGCTGCTAACAATGATACCATATTGTTCCCAATTGCAGTAGTAAATGCATTTTTTATTATTCCATAACGTTTTCGTATATAAATAGCGTAGGTCATAAAGAGGCCCCAACCCGCACCCGTATCCCAAGCATTTTGCGTTAGAGCATCAAGCCAAATTCTAGGATCTTTTAACTGAGACCATTCCGGTGTAAATAAGTAAGATATTCCAGCCATTGATCCTGGTAAAGATAATGCTCTAAATACACAAAGTAATACAATGGCTAAAAGAGTAGGAATTAATACTTTATTTACTTTCTCAATTGAAGAGACACCTTTATAAATCACAAACCCACCTACACTCATTGCAACTGCATGAAATAATATTGGAAAAGAACTATTTTGAAAATTATTCCATAGTTCCCATGACCCATCAGTTGTTACAGGAAGGTCTGAAAAAGTCATACTACCGAAATAATAAATATTCCATCCCACGATTACGGAATAATAGAAAGCTATAGCCGCTGCGACAAAACCAATAAAACCTCCTAAAAAAGAAAAAGGTTTCCCCATAAAATGGGCAAAAGCACCAACCGTACCTTTCCTTGAGGTTCTACCCATAACATACTCAACAATAATTAAAGGGATACTCCACAAAAATAAAAATGTAAGCCATGCAATAAGAAAGCTTCCTGCACCATCATCTCCTCCATTAGAAGCAGCGATGCGAGGAAATCTCCATATATTTCCAGTACCTACTGCAATTCCAAGTGCACTAACTAAGAAACCAAATCTAGAAGAAAATCGTGGGGTTGATTTAGACATTATAAATCCTCATTATGTTCAAATTTTCCAACAATAGAAGTGTTAAGTGTAAAATAAACCAATACCTTAAGCAAAATAAAAATATATGATATAATTTTTTATTTTAAGAGGAAATCATAAAAAAATTAAACAAGTTGATAAATTAACCTAGAGTATCCCGCTTGTAAGCTTCGTAAACTTCACGAAAAAGATTGATGTCTGTTTCAAAACTCTCTGGGAGAAGAGGTCCAAAAGAGAATCTAAAAAATCGTTCATAAGGTGTTTTGTAGTTAAGATCTTTTGAATGTGGACGCCCCATATCACACTCAAAGGCACATAGAATTGCTGCACCCCGTTTGAAAAGTCGCTTGTTTAGTTCAACACTAGTCATACCCTCTGGTAATTCAAGCCAATGGTAAAAACCTCCATCACCTGTATAAACACCTAATCCCATTTCTTCAAATGCCTTTCCATATCGCTCACGCTGCCAATTGTAGTGTTCTTCTACCGCTTTGCGCGCTTTTTTGACGCGACTAGATTCAAGAAGTTTCATTGCATATTGCTGAGAAAGATGGCTCACACCACCCATCCCAAAACTGGAATAATTTGCTAAAATCTTTATGTTTGTTTTACTGGCAATTATCCATCCGATGCGAATACCTGGAGACTGGAGCCCTTTTGTACAGGCGCCTGAAAGGAAAATATTGCTATTATCGAGATCCTGAACGAATTCAATTCCGCTCACTGAAGGAGAGTGGAACATTTCGTATGCCTCATCAAGTAGGATTCCATTGCCCGGCTGCTCAGCCATTTCAATTAGTTCACAAAGTTCTTGTTCTGAGCGTGTTTGGCCTGAAGGATTCTGAGGGTTTGAGATAATAGGTAAAATAGCCGTTTTCTCATCTAGATTCATTCGGTTAAAGTATTCTTCATTCTTTGGATGGAAATTATTTTCTTTTGTAAACGGAACAGTCTCATACATGGTTTTGCTTTGATTCATAATATCAAGATAGGCGGGCCATTCAATATTTCCGATTCGCACCCTTACTTGTTTTTTTAAAAAAGCCATTACTGTGTAAATCCCAGGTCGACCTCCAGCAAATATCATCACATTTTCAGGTGTAATGGTTGAAGCATATCGAGAGTTATAGTAATCAACAATAGCACCACGAAGTTTCGGGTGCCCCCATGCCTTAGGGTAGAATCGATCCTCATAAGTAACTTCAACATTATTTGGTAACTCTGGACCACCAAACTTTTCTAATTGTGAGGTCAGCGGAAATCCCTGAGACCATGGATGTGTTCCTTCAGTACCCATAAAACTTCCAAAAGTATCCCGAAAGGCGTAAAGTGTCTCGTAAATACCCATAGGAGGAACATGATTTAGAAATTCCTTAATCATTATTTACAATAAATTTTTCTAATTGTGAATTTTGATTAATTCGTCATAGCCACCAATAGCTTCTCCATCAATTACAATTTGAGGCACAGTTGTGGCTTTACCAACCTCAAGAAGTTTAGATCTGTCCCAGCCTAATTTTTCAATATTAATCTCTTCATAATCCCACCCTTTTTCATCAAAAAAACGCTTAGCGAGGTTACAATAACTACACCAATTAGTAGTATAAATTTTGATTTTTTTCATTAATTATGAGATATTTTAGTTAACCTTCATGTTCTTCCGCAACAAGCAAGATTTTATGTATAGCATAAAAGCCCCCCAAAGAGAGACTCCACCCAATTAAAAAATATAAATATTCCATATTAAAACCTTTATAATTATTAAAACTTAATCTGAATTTAATTATCTACTCAGATTTTTTTGGTGTAAAATTTAAGGATAGTGAATTCACACAATATCTTAATCCAGTAGGTTTTGGTCCATCTTCAAAAACATGACCAAGGTGTGAATCACATTTTGCACAAGTTATTTCTGTTCTAATCATACCATAAGTCATATCTCTTTTTGTATTTACTTTAGTTTCATCTAAGGCATCAAAAAAGGCAGGCCAACCAGATCCTGAATCATATTTTGTATTAGAACTGAACAATTCATTATCACAACCTGCACACGTATAAGTCCCTTCTTCTTTGTGGTTGTAATATTTTCCAGTAAACGCTCTTTCTGTTCCTTGTTCTCTAAGAATTTGGAATTCTTCAGGTGTAAGACAGGTTTGCCATTCTTTATCTGATTTAACTACTTTATCCATTACAAATCCTTTAGATTTATTTTCACTAGTTTGACCAATTAACATCATTCCAGTGATGGAAATACCAATTATTATTGAAAAATTTCTCATATTTAACTTTCTTATAACTTTAAGCAAATTTTCCTTCTTGATAATCTGAAAATGCCTTTAAGATTTCACCTTTTGTGTTCATCACAAAAGGACCTCCTCGAGCAACAGGCTCATTTAATGGTTCGCCAGCAACTAAAATAAATCGAGCCTCATGCTCTTTAGTGTACAGTATTAATTCTCCGTCTTGACTTAAAACTGCAAGATACTTTTTATTAATTTCTTTATCCAAAATATTTATTTTACCATCATAAACATAAATGAATCCATTCCATCCATTTTCTATTGGCAAAATTAATTCAGATTTAGCATCTAAATGAATATCAAAATATAACATTCCAGTATGAGGTTCTCCTGGACCAGTAACTCCTGAAAATTCGCCTGAGATTATTTTTACATTACCTCCATCAAAATTAATACATGGAATTTGATCTGCATTAATATCATTATATTTTGGAGAAATCATCTTTTTTTCTTTTGGAAGATTTAACCAAAGTTGGAAACCTTTTATTAGTCCATCAGTTTGTTCAGGCATCTCACTATGAATAACACCTTTTCCTGCAGTCATCCATTGCACAGAACCATCTGATAAAAAACCTTCGTTTCCTGCTGAATCTTTATGGCGAAATTTACCATTTAGCATATAAGTAATAGTCTCAAATCCTCTATGAGGATGTGGCGGAAAACCAGCTATATAATCATTAGGATCTTCACTCCCAAACTCATCTAAGAGTAGAAAAGGGTCTAGCATATTTAGTTCAGGACTTCCAATAATTCGTCTAAGATTAACACCGGCACCATCACTAGTTTGAATTCCTTCAATAATTGTTTGTATGTATCTTTTCATTATTTTATTTCATTTTACACATATAAAATTATTTTACTTAATCAGATATGACAAGTAATCACTTTTTTATACTATAGTAATAATTATCTTACTATATAATTAAAAGTATTTAAGGACTAATTTGATGAATGTTTTAACCCTTGGTGTGTATGGTGGATAAAGCAACCTCATAGGACTTATAGTTGATTGCTTCATTACAGAACGTTGATTAGAAAAAGCTTGGAAACCTGAGAAACCGCCCGTTCTTCCAAAACCACTTGTATTTACTCCTCCAAAAGGAAGATTTAAATGCATGTAATGTAGAATCGTATCATTAATACAAGTACTACCAGCTGAAGTATTCTCTAAAATAAAATCAATATTTTTTGTTCTTTTACTAAAAATATACAAACCTAATGGCTTTGGTTTCTCATTAATAAAAGCTGTTGCTTCACTTAACTCTTTAAATGTGATTACAGGTAAAATAGGACCAAAAATTTCTTCTTTCATTATAGGTGAATTTTTGTCAATACCCGTTAAAATAGTTGGGGATATATAATTTGACGAACTATCCTTCTCTCCTCCCATAAATAATTGAGCTCCTGCTATCGTACTTTTTTCAATTAGTTCAGATAAGCGCGAATAATGTTTATTGTTAACTATTCTTGAGTAATCTTTAGAATCCTGTGGAGATCTATTTTCACCTCCAAACTGTTTTGAGGTGATTGTTTTAAGATTTTGTAATAATTTTTCTTTAACTGATTCATGGACTAACAAATAATCTGGAGCCAGGCATATTTGCCCGCAATTAAGAAATTTACCCCATGATATTTTTTTTGCTGCATCTTTTAAGTTAGCAGTTTCATCTACAATTGTTGGTGACTTTCCACCTAGTTCTAATGTTACTGAAGATAGATTTTTGGCAGCTTTTTCCATCACAATACTGCCATTCTTTGGACTACCAGTAAAGAAAATATGGTGAAATGGCTTTTCTAATAATGCTTCTGCAACACTACCATCACCCTCTATAAATGAAACTTCATTCTCTTCAAATAATTCTGATGCCATTTTTGACATTAATTTTGATGAATTAGGTGTTAATTCTGATGGCTTTACAATCGCACAGTTACCTGAAGCAATAGCAGATACAAGAGGAGCAATGGTTAAATTAAATGGAAAATTCCATGGTGCAATAATAAGGACTACACCTTTAGGTTCATTTTGAATCCAAGCATCAGTAGCTGCCATTGTTAAAGTTGGAGGAACTTTTTTTGGTCTCATCCATTTTTTTAATTGCCTGCGTGTATGGCGAATCTCTGTTAAACAGGCCCAAATTTCAGTCAAATCTACTTCAGAAGACGGCTTGCTATAATCAGAAAGCATAGCTTCTTGTATTTCTTCACGGTGATTTAATAGCCAAGTTTCAATTGTTTTTAACTTAGCGGATCTTTGACGGTAGGTTGTCTCTCTAACTGATTGGTGATTAATTAATTGCGCATTAAAAATTTGATTAATTCTAGATAAAACATCTGACATACTACTAATTTAAAAAAAGAAATAATCTAGATTAATCCCTTACTAAACCTCTATTCTCTAATTCTTTTAAGCACTGCTTAAATACTTTTCTACTTTCTTTAGGTTCTAAGCCTTCTAAAGCATCATTAATCCTTTTTGAACATCTGATTTTAACTTCTAACATTTCTCCCGTCTCATCATCTAACATTTTAAAATCTTTTGTTTTACTAATTACGGTATCACCTTTTCCAAATTTTCCACTTGAAAACTTGTGCTCAAAAGAAGTTACATCATAAATGAAAAAATCATATTTTTCCCCATTTGTTATTGTTACTCTCTTTGTAATATTTATGTCTTCATACAACATAATATAAATTTCCTTAAATAATAATTATTTACAAGTTCTTTAGTTTATTTAAAGATTCAGTGCTTCACTTAGCGTTAAATCTTTAATTCATTAATTATATAATATATGTTATAATACAAAGTTTTTGAATTAATAATTAAACTTTTATTTAAATAATTATTTAAAAAGTAGTTACCCTTCAATAAAAAATGATATTTTCTAACATGAAAAACATGCCAATCCTTATTTTTTTGCTTATGGCTGCTTTATACGGACAATGAGCACTTTGAAGTAACCCTTCCTTGCCAGTTGGCGAGTCAGATAAAGGTTTTGGTGCTGAGAAGGGACTCTTCTATTATGGAGTTCAAAGTAACTTTACTTTTTTAGATTGGTGGCATGATCCTCTTGAAGAAGAGCCTTTTAAACATAGCGGATCATTAAATACTTTCTTATTAAGACCAAATATAATTTATGGAATTTCTAACAAGTTTAATTTGATGATATCATCAACTTTTGGTATCAGAAGCATGAATTGGAAGCAACCGAATTCATCAATTCATCATAGGACTGAATCAACCTCAAGTGATTTTCATAATGCTAAAGGAAGCCTTCTAGGTGATTCAAAAGTTATATTAAGATATTTAGCTAAAAATACTGGACTTGGGAATGGACTTAGAATTTATACGGGTGCTGGGATTACAATCCCATCAAGTAATCAATTAACATCAGATCCATTTTTTTTGAATGGTGATAGAGTCAAAGAACATCGACACTTTAGTTTAAGCAATGGAACTTTTAATTATAACATAGAAGCTCAAGCATATTTTAAAAGAAGTATAAATCCTACATTTTTTGGCGGATTTATATTATATGAAAAACCTTTTTCAGAAAGTAAATATGGATATTTACCTCCAGCCAATTTAAATATTGCACTCTCAATGCTTTATAAACGTTTTGATAATATAGATAGTTCAATAGGTTATGGTTTAAATATACTTAGCTCTAGTCAAGGTTATTGGAATAATATTCCAGCTCCAAATACTAAATCAATGTCCATAAGTCCAAGTATTTCATACCTTTTTGGAACTCGTTTTGGTGCAATTGCACTGAATATTCAAAAACCTATCTTTATAGAGGGCTCTTTTGCAAGCAATGAAGGAAATATTGAACAGGGAAGTAGTGCTTGGCAATTCACAATTTCATTAAGAGGAGTTCCATTTAATAATTGATTTTTTGCTTTTAAACCAAAATTTTAATATTTCTCTAATCTATAAAAAATTAGAAACCTCCCCAATAGTTCGATAATTAAAACTAAACATCTACGCCAAACTTCTTTTATTAATTTCTTGAAAAACATGAGGAATTAAATAGAATCACCTTAATTTATACTAAATTAAAGTGATTAGTCACATAAATGAAAAAACGAATCTTATTAATTTATTTTATTTCAATATTTATTTTAAATGCTGGAGAAGTAGACCATTTCTTAGCTTGGAAAGTTTACTTAAAAGATGCTAGTATATTGGTAAATCAATATTTTAATCGTGAAATAACAAAAACATTAAATCAACTTCCAGATAATTGCAGTTGTGAAACCGCCTCATCAGAAATATTAAAAAGTTTTGGTGTAGTTTTAAATTCGCCATTAGAAAAATGGATTAAGTCAAATAATAAAATAGAAAAATTTCCAAATAAAAAATCTGAAAATAATAATTTATTCAAAAAAAGTATTTATTGGAAAGACTCTAATCCAACAATTGAAAAGAGTCAAATGATTAGCCTTAAAATTATGCTGGATGAGATAATAAATATAAATGGGATATATATAGGTGTTGATAAAATCACACATTTTACAGGCTCAGGATATTTATACTACAAAAGATATTTATCCGCTATAAAAAAAGGCGATTCACATAAAGTTTCTATGGAAAAAGCAATTGACTTAGGAATAATTGGTGAAAAAAATATTCTTGGCCGATATGCATCTGGAGTTTTTTCATTTGCTGATCTTGAAGCTAATTTTCAAGGCTTACTTTTTGGTATTGAATTGTGTAGTAGTGCCCAACCATTAATCATGGAAAAAAATGGTCGGTGGGCTATTTCTAGATCATTTAATATTAAAAATTATGTTAATCCATATTGGAATGAATCGTATAACCCTTCATACTATTATGAAGGAAAAAATTTAACTTTATTTCCTAAGTCAATTACCGTTCTATCTAATCTCTCAAAATATTGCGAAACTTATAAATCTGCTTTAATTCAAAATCGTTTTAAAAAATATCAGAATAATTCAACATTAAGTTTCTCAGTAAAATATTTAATTAGTTTAGTTAATAAAAATGAGATCCCTAACCCAAAACTTTTTGATATTCGAAAAATTTGTTCTGAAGTTAATTTAAATTAACTTCAACTATTATGTTAAAGGATAAGTATTGCTCTATAGACTCATAAAACTAGTCTCATTAGCAGGTGTATATACTTTTTTTAGAAGAATATCTCCTCAACATGTAAATAATATTCCTACTGACTCCCCAGTAATATTTGTATCTAATCATCCCAATACAATGATTGATCCTCTAGTAGTAGGAACAACCTGTAATAGAAAATTATTTTTTTTTGCTAAATCTACACTTTTTAACAATCCTTTTTCTAAATGGCTTTTACCAAAACTTCAATTAGTACCCGTTTATAGGAAACAAGATGATCCGTCTCAAATAAATAAAAATGAAGATACTTTTGAAAAAGGGTTTCATATTTTAAAAAATAATGGTGCATTTTTAATTTTTCCAGAGGGTGTGTCAACTGGTGACAGAACTCTTAGTAAAATTAAAACTGGTGCTGCACGTATTGGTTTTGGTGCTATGGTAAAAAATAATTGGAAATTAAATATAACTATGATTCCTGTTGGACTTTCATATTCAAATGCAATAAAGTTTAAAAGTAATGTAATCGTACGATATGGCAATCCAATAAACTTAAAGGCATTTAAACAACAATATGATTTGGATGAATTTAAAGTTGTAAATCAATTAACTGACCAAATAGAAACAGCATTAACTAAATTAACAACAAATGTTAATGATTTAGCATCCGAAGAAATTGTAAGTGCATTAGAATTGATTTATAAAAAAGAATTAATGACAGATCTTGGTCTGGATTTAAAAAATAAATCTGATGATTTTTCTGCAACTAAAGGATTAGTAAATGGAGTTGAATGGTATTTTAAAAATGAACCAAATAAAGTAGAAGAATTCAAAGAAAAATTTCAAAATTATCAAAATCACTTAAGTCTATTAAAACTCAAAGATGAATTTCTTGACCCATCGAATAAAAGCATTACTTTTTTTGAAAGAATACAAATTGTAACCTATATTATTTTAGGCTTTCCAATTTACTTATATGGAATTATTAACAATATTATTCCATATAAATTACCTCGGTTGATTGCTAAACAATTTGCTCGATCAAAGTCAGAGATAGCTCCAACCAAATTAATTACTGGAATTGGTGTTTTTGTTATTTACTATATATTAGAAATCTTAGTTTTTTATCTTATGGCAAATAATCTATTATTAACTACTGCTTATATATTGTCTTTAATCCCAAGTGGAAATTTTGTTTTATCTTATATCTTTAGAATTCGAAAATATAGACAGCACCTTAGATTTTTAACTGTATTTTATCAAAAAAGGTACTTGATGTACCAAATTATAGAAGAAAGACAAGCGTTAATACAATTTATAAATAAAGCAAAAGATGAATATATTAAAATAGAAAATATTTAATCGTTTCTACGTTCTGCACCTGTTCTACGTTCATCATCTCTACGCTCTGCACCCGACCTTTTATCATTTTCAACTTTAATATTTTTTAAACGACGAACATTACCATTCCTACGTTCTACCTTACGTCTATCGTCTCCGCGATTACTCATAGCACCCTCTTACTAAAAACTTTATATGTTGTGATTGTTAACATTAAAACCTACGTCAAACTTAATATTTATTCAAATTCCAATTGAATACCATTTTTACCTGATTTTGGATTATAATAAAAGTTGGATGTAATTGATAAAGGAAACTTGATATCAAAAAAACCAGCTAATTCAAATGTAATTCCTACACCAATAGCAATCATTGGACTACTAAAGTTCAAATTAACATAATCGGTAAAAACTCTTCCTTGAATTCTTTTTAAAAACGTGACTGCAAAAGGTGCTTCCCAATCTGGATAAAATAGTGGAAATTTATATTTGATACTTTGTCTTAAACCTGAATCAAATAGATACCATTGGTAACCATTAGGGAAAGGAAGTTTAGATTGAAATATATAATCTCCTTGGTTTGATTCATGTTGTAAACGAAAATCAATTAAGTGATGCCTAAAAAAACCTTCTCTTCTTAATATAAAACTCAAAGAATTTTGCCTACCTTTTAATAATCCATTAAATGGAGAAAAACCAAAATAACCAAATAATTGCCAGCCATGAAATCCTAAATCTCTTTGTGACTTTTCATTAAAGGATGAGAGTGCAGTTTCAAAGTATATTGGTAATATTTTACCATCTCTCTCTCTCTGTCTAAGTTTGTCTGCAACTTTTACATTTGGAGGTACTTTAAGAAAATCAAAATTATATATTGATTGATTTCTTAATGTAAATTTTGAACCAAATTTGAAATATGCTGACTTTACAGAAATCCCTTCATATTTATTATAAATTGGTATTTTAAAACCAATATTTAAGTTGTTCTCATTCCAACTTTCATTAATTTTATAGATTAATGAGTCTTGTGATTTTTTAGAAGTTTCAAAATATTTACCACGATAAACATTTCTATTACTTGACTCTAGCTCCAAATCAATTATAGGGTAAAACTTTTTTATAGTCGCTCTTACTCTTTTTTGATAAACATCTTCATTCCTATTATATGATAATTCAATATTTGTTGATAAAGTACTCAGTATATTATCTGATTGAATTCCTAAAGTTGGTTCAAGATCATCATTAATAATGTATCTGCTGTGAAAATTTAATGCGTTTCTAATTCCTTTATATTCTTTTACTTCATATGACTTTTTTATAATTGGTAAATCATATACAATTGGAGTATCAGAAATATAGTTATCATTTATAATCATTTGATTTTTTCTGGTTATTGGAATCCACATATTTGTATTTAATTTTGTTTGAACTATTCCATGACCATTTAATGAGTAATTATTATATATAAGATTTCCATCAGGTGTTATAGAGGGGTTGTAAACACCTAACTTTTGAGATGTAACCTTATACTCTTTTTTTGTATTCATATCAATTGCTAATAGTTGATCAAATCCATTTATTTGTCCTTCAAATAATATATAATTATTATAAAAGATTGGATTGTATATATCTTGCCACGATTCATTTTTAATTTTTATAAATTCACGGTTTTTAAGTTTGTAAACGTATATAGCTCGCCCATTAAACTTTTGAGATGTAAAAACAATTTGTTTGTCATCTTTTGACCAAGAAGGAGTCATAATTAATCCACCATTAGGCGCTTCAACTTGATCCAAAAGAGTACCTGAATTTGTATCTATTATTTTTAACAATGCATTTCTGTTCTCAGAAAATGAAACCATTGCAATTTTATTACCATTTGTTGAAATGTTAGGGTGATAGTCTCGACCTTTGAATGTAATATTTTTAATTGAGCCTGTTTTAATATCATATAAAAAAATATTTGTCCAACTAAGTTTCGTCCATCTTTTATCTTGAACATAAGCTGACCAGACAATTTTTTTACCATTTGAAAAATATCCAAAAAGTTTTGCGCTACTACTTATTTTCTTGAGAGGTGTTTCAATTCCTTGGAATATTTTTACGATTGTACTAACATCACCTAAGCCATGTTTTAAAGCTATTATTGTTCCATCATTTGACATCGAAGGATACTGATAACTCGTAGCAACCTTCCTTAAAGGGTTTAAGATCATAACTTCATCTTCAATTATATCTTTTATCTGGCTATTCCATCTATTTTTAATATCATAGAATGTATCATAATGAATTTGACTTATAGTTGATCCTGTATGTTGCTTTATAGAATGTGAAAAAGGAAATATTGGATTTAAGATAAATGGCCACACAAGAGTATTTTTTATTATTTGAGGCCAGGCATCTTCTCCATACTCCTCTTTTACATGCTTTGTTAAATGGTAACCTAATTGATAATGGTTTGGATAAATTTTGCTATGAGAACCAAATAATATTTTTCTATAGTTGAATTCATTCCCTGATAAAAGATATGCTTTTGTTATACGATTAAAATAAGGTACACGACCTCTTCCCGAATGAGTAAATTTTGTTTCAATATCGACTGCGTCACCTTCCCAATACCAATCAGGTATAAGAAAACCAGTGTATAGAGATTGAGTAAAATCACCAAATAGTAAACCAAGACCTTTATTAACTCCTTGATTCATATAGTTAGTTTGGGCAATATGCCTTCCTTCATGAATTGATAAATCTCTATACCATTCTGTTAGACCCATTTCTCTTTGCATGAGTGGAATGTTGTACCATTCAGACATCCATGGAGCTTTTTTTACGTATCCATTAGGAATGGATCCTCGATTTGAAAGTAAAATTGGAATTCGCTTATGCTTAATTTTTTGATCAATATATAATTGAAAATGAATATGCTCTAAAGTGTTTGCAACTCTAATTGCCTCGTCTTGGATCTCGTATGGAAAAATAATATCGTAATGTTTTGTATTGATTTGATGCCAATTAATATTTGGTGGATCTTGACCAAAAACAAATTGACTCATCAATAAAATTATAATTTTAAAATTATTAAATGAAAAATGCATAAAGTATAATCGCAATTTATGAAAGGTCATGATATGTCAGTAAGAGAAAAGCCTCGTTTTTAAAAATAAAAAACGAGGCCTTAAAAAATCAAAGCACATAAATTAGTTCAATGATTTTTAATTTAAGATTTCACCTCCTCATTACCTCAAAAGGTTAGTCTCAACGTATGATAATGTAAGTTTTAAAATCTATTTTAAACAAGATTTAATTCATAATTATTGTACTTAATATAATATTAATTGATTTTTTAGATACCCTAAACAAAACTTAATAACTCTATATCCGATAGGGATTTTGAGCTTCTCTTTCTCTTTATGTTATTTGTTATTTTATTTAATTGTTCAGATGAATAATGAATATTTAATTTATTTAATCTATCAGCAACTGCATCTTTACCAGAAAATTTATCTAAAATTATTTCTCTATTTTGATTAATCATTTCAGGAGGATAACCTTCATATGAATTTGGATATTTCAGAACAGCTTTTGTATGCAATCCTGCTTTATGAGTAAAGGCATATTTACCAACAATTGGTTGATTTAATCGATTAGGAATACCAGAGATTAATGCTAGCTCTTCAGATAGCTTTATCAATTCTCCAAGGTTCCATTTATTAATAATATTAAAATGTAATTTTAATATCATAGCAACTTCTGCAAGTGAAGCAATACCACTTCTTTCACCAAGACCATTTATTGAAACATCCGCAACCGTAGCTCCAGATTTTAAAGCAATTACAGAATTAGCAGTAGCCAGTCCAAGATCATTATGACAGTGTATATGGACTGGAATATTTATTGCATCCTTTATTTTATTAACTAATAATGAAGTTTTATCAGGTGTAAGGATACCAACGGTATCAGCAATACTAAAACGATCTGCTCCTGCCTCTTCAGCAATTTGAGCTACTTCAATCAAAAAAGATAAATCAGTCCGTGTTGCATCTTCAGCTGTAAATCGTATTTTGACATTATTATCTTTAGCATAATTAACTGCATATTTAATTTTCTTTAATGCTGTTTGGTGACTAATTCCAAATTTATATTTTAGACTAATATCAGAAGTCCCAAAGAAAATCCCAATCCAAGTTGCATCTAATAATAGAGCATCATCAATATCAGATTTAAGTGCTCTACTATGAATAATTTTTTCTGCTCTTGTTTCTAATTTAGATATTACCGAAATAGATTTTTTTATATCTTCTGAAACTGCAGGGTGACCAATCTCAATATACTCTACACCAAATGCATCTAAAGCATTAACAATTTTTATTTTTTGAGCAGTTGTGAAGGAAACATTAGGTGACTGCTCACCCTCCCTAAGTGTTGAATCTAGCAATGCCACTTTCATTATTACCTCCTTGATATAAATTCAATAAGTATATAATATTACAAAATGAAAAGTATATTAGATAAATAATAATAAAAAAGGCCCAAAATAAATTGAGCCTTTTGCTCCGGAGGAGGGACTCGAACCCCCGACCTGGTGGTTAACAGCCACTCGCTCTACCAACTGAGCTACTCCGGAATATGGCAATTAGTTATTAATATTTGCGGCGCGAATTTATATTATATATAGTTTTGAGACCAAACATTTACATTTCCTTTTCTGCTTTTAATTTAAGTCCTTCTATAAATTGACCATGACTTAAATGTTTATTAGTTATATATACTAAGCCATCTTCATTATGTGGCTCTCCATATATACAATGAGCAGATTTTAATCCTCCAAGCCACCAACGCGAATCTTCAACAAAAACTAAGTCGCCTGGATTTGCTTTCATTCTTTTCATATCATTTATTGAAAAACAAACTAAATCTGAATCAATTTCTTTAATCTTCCAAGTTACATTTATAGATTCACCTTTTTCTTCATTCACAGAAGAACCTTTAAAAATATTTTTAAGATTATGCACATCAAAAATTGTTAGTCCTGATAATTGTTTTTCTGTTTTTGGTTTTGTAAAAAAAGTCACAATTATACCTACTCCAGCACAAACAAAAATATTATATAAAGCACCGATATAAGAATAGCCTCTTCCTGGTCTAAATTCAATTCCATGTGAAAATGGTCTAATAAGTTCAGGGAAATTTTGGCCTAATAGCATTAAGAATGCTCCACCTAAAAATGTAGCAATTACAGCTGAAGAGGTAAACCTTTTCCAAAATATTCCAAGAAAAACACCAACAACGAGTGGCGGAGTAAAGGTAGAATGAAACCAACCATGAGCTTCGTAGATTGAATCAAATGAGTTAAAAAATGGGACCAAAGAAACAGCTAAAACTTTAACTCCAATAGAAGTCCACCTAGCTAGAGTTAGTTGCTCTTTTTCATTTTTTAATTTTTTTGCTAATGGCCTATAAATATCATTTATAATTATAGCAGATGATGCATTTACAAGAGTATCCGCTGTTGACATTAATGCGGCACAAAGCGCGGCAATAATAAACCCAAAAACACCAGGCGAAGAAACAATATTAGTTACTGCTACAAATACATCGTTTGCTGCCATATCAACTGGTAATGCATTTGGAACAGCATTTGTTATAGCCCTACCAATCCATCCAGCATTTGAAACAACAATAGCAGATATTGGTAATATTATTAAAACATTAAAGGCTGCTGCTTTTCTTCCTTCATTTACGCTTTTAGCAGCCATAAACCTCATTATTAATCCTTGATTCAAAAATAAAAAACCAACAGAGCCAGCAATTCCATCTTGCCAAAAAATTCCTACAAAATTAAAATCAGGAGGATGGTTAAAATGTGCTAGTGGCAGTTTTTCATTTGGAGAAAGATTCATCCAAAATGCTTTCATCCCTGTAAAAGCGGTATTGTCACCTAAATATTGAATACCCAAGTAGAAAAGAAGTAATCCTGCAAAAATTAGAATGAAACCTTGAAACAAATCAGTAAAGATTACTGAAGTTTGTCCTCCAAAATGCATGTAAATAGTTGTTGCAATCGCAATTAGAACAACTGTAAGCATTAATGGTATACCATAAATTTTATATAATGCAGTTGCTAGTGTTAAAAATTGAATTGCAATATAGCCAATCATATAAAGTAATGTCATCAAAGTAGCAATGTATCTCGCTTTACGATTAAATCTTCTTTCAAAATACTCTGGAATAGATTTTATTTTTGTGTAATAAATAATTGGTAACCAGCCGAACATAAAAAGAGGCATAAAAAACCAATCATTCATGTAAGTCATTGTTGATGAAAAACCGTATTGATAAGCCTTTGTAGAATATTTTACAAAGCTATGTGACCCAACACCTGTTGCAACGATAGATATTGCAATAAGCCACCAAGAGAATCGCCTTCCACCAAAAAAGTAATCAGAAGTTGTTTTGCTATATTTACCAAAATAAGCCCCAAAACCCATAACAAGGGTAAAATATGCAATGATTATTATTCTATCAAGTTGTGTTCCAATAGCAATATCCATTATTGACTACCTATTGCAATAAGTATAAATAAGGCATGTATTCCTGCGTAGAAGAAAAAACCATAAAGAAATATCCAGATCCATTTTTTATGGCGAGAATATGATAAGCGAAGTGCTTTTGTTCTTAAAATTAAGTTAAGTCCAAAGACAAAGGCAATACCACCAATACCATACAAATAAATAAAAGGAAGCCAAGTTTGTGCAAAATCCATAAGTCTATTTTAGTTTATTAAATTCAATTTTAAGTTTATCATAAGTATTTGTTAGTTCATCAACCATCACTTTTGTGTGTCCTAATACAGGCATAAAATTAGTATCACCAACCCACCTTGGCACCACATGAAAATGAATATGGTCAGCAATCCCCGCACCGCCAGAAATGCCAATATTTGCTCCAAAATTAAACCCCTGAGCATCCATGGTCTCTCTAAATATATCCATAGATTTATCTGCAAGCATCATAATCTCTTTCATTGATTCATTAGATAACGATTTGGTTGTTTCAATATGATTATAAGGACAAACCATGATATGTCCATTATTATACGGATAGAGATTCATTAGTATAAAGGAAGTAGGCCCTCTATAAAGAACTAGATTATCTCTATCATTCTTTTGTTTTGACTTTAAACAAAAAACGCACTCACCTTCCTTATCTTCTTTATTTCGGATATACTCCATTCTCCATGGACTCCATAATCTATCCATCTTATTTATCTTCTTCATAAACAGTTTTAGCTTCTGTAATAACTTTAGATTCCATATCTCGTGGGACTTCAGAGTAGTGGCTAATTTCTTCTGAATGAATTCCACGTCCACCAGTTAATGATCTTAAGGTTGTTGAATAATGATACATCTCTGATTGAGGTACTTGTGCTTTTATTTTTTGGAAGCTTCCTTCTGAACCCATACCCATAATTTTACCTCTACGGCTAGAAATATCACCCATTACATCAC
>Ga0206683_10000559_pt1 | contig 26927 bp, 28 predicted proteins | sample M280m12015metaG_FD_155483 | JGI IMG/M metagenome (GOLD analysis project Ga0206683, IMG submission 155483) | Ammonia-oxidizing marine archaeal communities from Monterey Bay, California, United States - M2 80m 12015 | ecosystem: Environmental > Aquatic > Marine > Intertidal zone | place: USA...
ATTTATATACTAACTTTTTTTTCAGGCATGTTAATAAGTCTTGATATATCTTCTAGGCAATCTTATCTAGCAACTTTGGTCACCAGAAAGAAACTCAAATCAGGAATTGCTCTAAACATTATCCTATTAAATTCAGCTTGGTTTATAGGTCCAAACATTGGAATGTTTTTTATGGATTTTTTAGCTTTAGACAAATTATATTTATGCCTAGGTTTTGTGAATGCTTTAAATTTAATTATTTTATTTCGAATGCCCAAGCTAAATATTACAAAGTCTGAAAAAAACAAGTACTCAGGGTTTACCAATGGAATAAATTTTGCAATAAAAAACAAAATAATTTTCGCAACATTATTAATTGTTGCTATTGGAAATTTAACAGCATTTACATTTGAATCTATGACTCCTTATTTTGCTAGATTTATATACAACGCTACTCCTGAGCAGTTTTCATTAATGATTTCTTTACAAGGACTAGGGGCCTTATTGGGATCAATACTATTTTTCCCCTTATTAATTAGAATCAATAGACCTGGCTTGGTTTTTGTAATAGCTACAATAATGCTTTGTATTGGTAGTATTATTTTTACGTTAAACGATTCATTTTTTTCTGGATGCATTACTCTAGCAATACTAGGAGGAGGAACTACATTTTTCATGAACATGCACTCTAGAATATTATTAACTGAGACTCCTAATCCACTAAGAGGAAGAATTCAAGGGTTAGCTCAATTTGGTATAGGTTTTTTCCCAATTGGAAGTTTATTAGTTGGCATTCTAGGAGACAATATTGGTATCCTTAATAGTATGAGGATATTTGCATGTATAGGTGTAATTAGCGTAATCCTTGTACTGATATTATTTGAAGATTTGAAGGTTAAATTATGATAAAAATTACAATAAATAAACAGTTTTCTTTGATTTTCTTAATGCTTGTATCTTTATTTTTTTTGCTTGGATGTGAAACACAATCTGACATAAATACTGGCAGGGAAAATCCCTCTATCCCTATTCAAACTAAACTTTCTGATGAATTACAGATGTTACAAAAAGAGAATTCAAATATTTTTTGGATTAAGGGCACAGGATCAATTAAGCAAAAACAAGAAATAATTGAAGTAAATTTAGCTATAGAACACAGAGATAAAGAAATAATAAATGCAACTAAAGTCGTAAATGAGAATATAAAAAAAATCCTTGAAATCGCTGATGATTTAGGCATTACAAACGATCAAATTATCACCGATGAATATTCAATTTCTCCTGTTACAAGGTGGGTCGAGAAAGAAGATGAATACGGAAATTATGGTGAGAGTCAAATTATTGCATATAGAGTATATAACTCAGTAATAATAACATCCGAAAATAAAGACATAATGACTAGTTTTATAGATAAATCTAATGCAGAAACTGGGAATTCTTTTAGAATAAATAACATAAGATTTAAAGCAAAATTAAATGATGAAAATAAAGTTTTAGCAAGAGAAAAAGCTGTTGATGATGCAATAAAAAAAGCAGAATTTTACGAAGAAAAATTAGAAATAGAATTAGGAAAAATAATATCTTTTGAAGAGTTCCAATCAGGCACAGTAAATAAATCTAAAAATGATATGACGCCTAGGATGATGATGGCTGAAGCAATGCCCTCAACAGAGTTATTTGGGGGAGAATCAGAAATAATTAGTGAAATCTATTTGGGATTTGAAATAAAATAATGTCAAAGTTAATGTTATGTTTTTCCATATTTCTAATAACATCTTGCAGTCAAATAGAAGATGATTATAGTTTGTGTGACTCTGATTTTATTTACTGTAAGTATTTTGAAATAAAGTTCCCTGAATTAGCTGAAATCACTGAAGATAATTCTCAATTATCTATTGATGATATAAACACATATTTAAAGCTATCTAATGAACATGCAAACAATCCAAACTCAAATTATATTTTTGATACATATACTGGAATATTCATTCCTCGATTTTCATATAATCTTGTTGATGGTTTGTCAGAAGAAAAAATGTGGTTTGGATTAGCTTTATATCCTCTTGATAAAAAAAACGATTTAAATTCAGTAACAGATTTTTTCTATAATGATGATGAGTTTGGACAACCAACTAAATCTATCTATGGAGATTGCAAAAAAGATCAAGGATCAAATTTTTCAACATCAACAAGTGCTTTATATATTTGCTCAGATGGCCAAATAAATAGTTACGATTATTGGGTAACAGATGAGGAATTTATGTGGAAAATGAAGTGCGTATGGAGAGAGGATCAATTTGAAGCTATTAATCAAAGATTATTAAAAGTAGAAAAAATTAATTCATCTGACACATGCAGAAAATCTTTTGAGAGTTTCAAATCTCAAGTTAATTAGCTTTTATTGAAATAGGATACAGCCTCTTTTAACGAATCGATAAAAATATCTATCTCTTCATATGTGTTATATAAGTAAAAACTTGCTCTACAAGCCGCAACTATTTCATAAGATCTAACTAATGGCATTGCACAATGGTGCCCTGTTCGAATAGCAACTCCAAATTTATCTAATAATTCACCTATATCATGAGGATGAACTTCATTGTGAGTAAAAGAAATTACACCTCCTCTGTTTTCCATATCAACAGGCCCTATAACTTTATAATCTTGCAATTCTTTTATCTTTTCTAAAGCATATTGAGTTAAATCATCTTCGTGTTTAGTTATGCTTTTCATACCTGTTTCAATCAAATAGTCTACTGCATATCCAGTCGCTATAGCATCTGCAATGTTGGGTGTCCCAGCTTCAAATTTGTATGGCAAGTCATTCCATTTTGCGCTTTCATAAGATACTTCTGAAATCATATCTCCTCCAAAGTAAAAAGGCTCCATTTCATTAAGCAAATCTTCTTTTCCGTATAAAACTCCAATACCAGTAGGGCCTAACATTTTATGAGCTGAAAAAGCAAAAAAATCACAATCAATTTCTTTCATGTCAACAGAAAAATGCGGTGCACTTTGAGCACCATCAAGAACCAAGAATGTACCATGTTTTTTAGAAATTTCTCTAATAGAATGTATTGGATTTATAACGCCCAATACGTTTGACATATGAGTTATAGCAATTATTTTAGTGTTTTTATCTATAACATCCTTAGCCTTGTCTAAATCAATTCTTCCGTTAATATCATGGTCTAAAAATCTCAATTCAGCATTTTTAGAATTACATAGTTGCTGCCAAGGAACTAAATTTGAATGATGTTCCATTCTTGAAACTACTATATTATCACCCGAACCAACTTTGTCTTTTAGTCCCAATGCAACAATATTTAAAGATTCACTTGTGTTTCTTGTCCAAATAATTTCATTTGAAGATGCGTTTATAAAATTAGCCATTTTAACTCTTGCATTTTCATACTCATCAGTAGCTTCAACTGATAATTTATGAACTCCTCTATGAACATTTGAATTATAGTTAGTGTAATAATCATTTAATGAATTGATTACACTATTGGGTTTTTGTGAAGTCGCAGCATTATCTAAGTAAACAAGCTTTTTCCCGTTTACTTGCCTGTTTAATATAGGAAAGTCATTTCTTATTTTTTCTAAATTGATATCTGCCATAAATTATATTGAGTATAGTAATATTTTAACATTAATTGTTTATTAAAATATGATATTATACTTATCTATGAATAAAAGAATTTTAACAAATATCGGATGCATCTGTTGCTGTTGTATGAGCAGTTTCAGGTTTCTTTAATTTGTTTTAATTCAATCCATACTACAAAATTTAGAAACCCCAAAAATGGGGTTTTTTTTATGGAAAAAAACATGCTGAAAACAAAAAAAGTCAATTATTCTAATCAAAAAATAATTGGATGGATATTATTTATCCTAGTCTTCATATTTTCATTTGCTATATCTAAAAATAATTTTTCAGATGCCGCAATATGGATAGCTGCGTGCAGTTTAGGTTTTATACTTCAAAAGTCTAGACTTTGCTTTGCCTCTGCTTTCAGAGATCTATTTATGTTTGGATCTGGACACAATATGAAAGCTGTTTTATTAGCTTTATCAATAGCTTCTGTAGGATTTTTAGGAATATTAAAATGGATACTGCCTGACCCCGTACCTGGAGAATTCCCTTCTTCAGCTCATGTATTGCCTTTCGGATTTTCAACTTTAATTGCTGGCACAGTTTTTGGAATAGGCATGGTTACTGCTGGAGGATGTGTATCTGGTACTATATACAGAATAGCTGAAGGATACATAGCTTCTATCGTAACCATGATAGGAATCTTTTTTGGAACAATATTATTGATTATTTCTTGGGATTTTTGGTGGGACTTTTTTATCAGTAATGAACCGAAAATTTTTCTTCCTTCAACTCAATCAATTGGTTATGGATTCTCATTGCTAATAACTATTACTGCCATTATTTTAGTTTATTTTATAGTCGTTTTTATAGAAACTAGATCTGGGATAGGAAACTTTACTATATCAAAAAAAGTGGATCTAGATCCTAAAGGTTTCAGAAAAACTATTAGAAAAAACATTGATAATGTTTTTTCTAAAAGCTGGACAGCGTCTTCTGGTGGGATTGCATTAGGATTTATAGGTATAGTTTATTTTATTTTTCACTCTCCGCCAGGGGTAACTGGGGAGATAATGAAACAATCTATGAATATTTCTGAAGCTATTAACTTATCAGATGGGCCCTTAAAAGGGATTGCGTCACTAAGTGGTTGCCTAGGCTCAAGCATAGAATCAGGAATAATTTCTCATACCTTTGTAAGTACAATTGGTGTTTTCTTTGGAGCTTTAATATCTGCTTTGCTTTCTCAAGAATTCAAAATTCGAACACCAAAAGAATCTAGAAGATATGTTCAATCTTTATCTGGAGGTGTATTGATGGGCTATTCAGCAAGCTTAGGAATTGGTTGCACGATTGGAGCTTTTTTTTCAGCAATTCCATCATTTTCCTTATCAGGATGGCTATTTGGAATTAGTTTAGGTTTAGGTGCTTATATAGGAACTAAAGTTATTAAGGCAATAGGATAAATATGAATATAACAAATGAAATAAACTTATTAGATAAACCCATCAAAGACCAATTGATGGCAGTTGAAGAAATTCTTGAAAATATAAATGTATCTAATCCAATAAAAATACTCACAAACGAAGAATTATTAGTGAAATACATACCGCCTAAAGCTATGGGGAAAAAAATAAAAGTAAAAATAAAAGTAAAAAATGATATTTGGCACATTCAACTAGATAAGGAGTAAAAATGGAAAACAATGAAATTAAAAAACTAGATCTCAGAGGAGAAATTTGTCCTTATCCAATGTTGAAGACAAATGAAGAGTTAGATTCAAATAAAAACATAGAAATTTTAGAGGTTATAACTGATCATTCACCTGCATTATCTACAATCCCTCCACAAGCACTTAAACGTGGTTACGATGTGGAAATAGATGAAATAGATAACAGTGAATGGAAAATAACACTTTCAAAAGAAAAATAATTTTAAATAAGGGGGACTTATGAAAAAAATAGTTTTGATAACAATAGCAATAGGATCAATTTTTATGGCTTGCAGTAGCGAGGCTTCGGATGCTTCATTTGAATCCAGAGGGTATTCAAGTACAGAAAAACTAGTGTCTGCAAAATGGCTTAGTGAAAACATTAACGATGTAAAAATAATTGATGTAAGAAAAGTTGAAGATTATGATCTAGGGCACATCCCTGGAGCATTAAGATTGACTCCAAACGATGTCTTTCAATGGGAATCTGATAAAGGGGTAAAAGGAATGCTTCCTACTGGAGATCATATTTCAAAAGCATTAAGTGAAATTGGAATAAATAACAATGACACAATAATTTTTTATGATGGTAATAGTAATTTATGGGCTTCTAGAGGACTTTGGGCTTTGGAAGTTTACGGACATAATGACACAAGGTTACTTGATGGATCTTGGAATTATTGGTCAGAAAATGGATTCCCAATAAGCACCGAAAAAGCTTCGATAAAAAAATCTGATTACTCCTTCTCAGGAGAACCTAAATCAAATTTAATAGCTAGTTGGGAAGAAATATTAGAATCAGTGGATGACCCTTCAAAAATAGTATGTGACACTAGAAGTCCTGATGAGTATGTAGGTAAAGATGTAAGGGCGGATAGAGGAGGTCATATACCAGGATCAGAGAATATAAATTGGGTTAATGCCGTTGATGAAAGTGGTCAATTTTTGGATGCAAAAACTCTAAAAGGCATATATGAAAATAAAGGAATAAAAACAGATAAAGCAGTTTATACATTATGCCAAACTGCTGTCAGAGCAACTCATACATGGTTTGTTTTACAGGAATTATTAGGGTATGATAATGTAAAAGTTTATGATGGTTCATGGATTGAATGGGGTAACTCAGAATTACCAATAGAAACAAAATAATGAAAATTGAAGGTGTAAATTGCCAAAAAAAGAAAAAGAAAATCTAGAATATGGACTCCCAAGCCACGAGAGTATGGAAACAGAAGGAAGTCCATTAAAAATGGGGACAAAACCTTTTTCATATATTGTTGATGGAAAAGAATGGGGCAAAATACCAAAAGATTGGACATTGAAAGAAGCTACTGCTGTTACTGTAAACAGCAAAGATGAAATTATTGTTTTTAATAGAGGAACAAAACCCATAATTGTTTTTGATGTTGAAGGAAATTGCCTAAATTCTTGGGGAGAAAATATTTTTACAAATGCTCATGGTATTAGCGTAGACGATGATGATAATATTTATTGCGTTGATACAGGAGACAATACTGTAAGAAAGTTTAATTCTTCAGGAGAATTGATTTTTCAATTAGGAAAAGAAGGTGAAAGGGCTGAAAAAATGAGTGGCTTACCATTTGCTGTTCCAACCCAAGTAGCAATTGATTCCAAAAATCAAGATTTATATGTATCAGATGGCTATTCAAATGCAAAAGTCCATAAATACAACAAAGATGGAGAATATTTGTTTTCCTGGGGAGAATCAGGGACTGGTGAAGGCCAGTTTAATATAGTGCATAATATATCTACAGATAGCGAAGGCTTAGTGTATGTTGCAGATAGAGAAAATCACAGAATACAGATTTTTGATGAAAAAGGAAATTATTTAGACCAATGGATTAACTTATCTAGAGCTGCTTGCTTATACGTAGACAAAAGAGGAAAAGAAGACATCTTTTATGTTGGTGAATATTTTGCAGGAATAGCTTCTAATGATACAGGCACAGATCTGGGTCCAAGGATTTCAATTTTTGACAAATCAGGAAATCTTTTATCACGAGTTGGAATAGACAGCTATGGTCCTAGTGTCGGTAGATTTTATTCCCCTCATGGTATCTGTGTTGACTCAACAGGTAGCATTTATGTCGCGGAAGTCTCTTATAGTGATTATGGCCAATTTATGAACCCTAAAAGAGAGCTTAGATCTTTACAAAAGTTAACCAGAATTAATTAGATTCATCGATAGCATTAAGAATGGCTTGATAAGTAACTTTAATTGAAGCTGCAAATAGTTGATCAATTGTCACCTTAGTTCCCTTTTGATTTGTAGTAACTGCAAAAAAAAGATCTCCGTCGTTAGAAGTATGTGACGGCCTAACAGATAATGCTAGTCCATCATGTGCCGCTATTGCCAATCGTTTGCAATCAACTTTATTGATTTTCGCATTAGTGATTATTGTTCCTATTGTGGTATTTTCAAACCCTCTTTTTTCAGGTTTGCCATTGATATATAGATCTAAAGAATCAAATATTTTTCCATCTCTTTTGGGTCCAGCAATAATATTCCCATTTTCAGGATTTACTATTGACCCCAAGGCATTTACAGCTACTAAACAAGAAATGGATGTTCCATCATCAAAAGTATGAGATGAAAATCCTAATCCACCTTGCATGCTGTGTTTGCTTCCTAACAATTTTCCAACTGTGCAACCAGTACCTACACCTACTTTTCCAATTTCAAAAGTATTTGATGCATTTTTGGCAGCTAAATAACCCTCTTTTACGTCTGGTCTGATTTTGGGATCTCCAACATTTAAGTCAAATATAACTGCAGATGGAACTAATGGAATCGTATTGCCTCCAAACTTAATGCCTATATCTTTTTCTTCAAGATATTTCACAACCCCCGATGAAGCATTCAATCCAAAAGCACTTCCTCCAGTTAGTAAAATCCCATTAATATTTGGAGCAGTAGCAACAGGGTCTAAAAGTGCTATTTCTTTAGTTCCAGGTGCCCCTCCTCTAATGTCAATTGATGCGATTAAGGGGTGTTCAGAAATTATCGCTGTACATCCAGTCTTATTTTTCTTATCTGTCCAATGTCCTATTTTAATTTCATTTATATTTGAATTCATTTTAGATAAAATTTAGTAAACTATTAAAAAAATTATGATTTCATTTTATAAATAAATAAATGATATAGCGAATTTAATCTTCGGAGGGATAATGAAAAATACAAATTACTCAGGAATATATAGCATACCAGTTACTCCATTTAATGAGGATAGATCCATAGATTTTAAGTCTTTGAGAAATTGTATTGAATATTTCATAGATAAAAAAGCTGATGGAATTTTATTACCTGTTAATGTCTCTGAGGCATCAAAATTATCTGATAATGAAAAAAATCAAATTTTGGAAGAAGCTATAAAAGTCACTGAGGGAAAGGTACCTATAATAGCAGGGGTAACTAGTTCTTCTACTGAGCATGTTTTAGAAAGATCTAAATTTGCAGAGCAACTTGGAATTTCATCAATAATGGCAATGCCTCCAATGGGATATGCTTCAGAAAAAGATTTTTACAAATTCTATGAAGATTTATCTAAAGGGATAAATATAGATATCTGGATCCAAAATAATAAGATGCCTGCAGGACCTACTGTTCCAAATAACATATTGACCAAAATTATAAATGAAATAGATAATGTTAGCTTCTTAAAAGAAGAGAGTGGAAACTCATCTCAAGTACATACAATTATAAAAAATAATTGTAAGGAAAACCTAAAATCTATAATGGGCGGTGCTGGAGGAAGGTTCATAATTGATGAATACAGAAGAGGTTCAAATGGTATTATGCCATCAGGACACATGCTAGAAGCTCATAGAGTTCTATGGGATAGCTTGATTTTATCCAAAGAGAATGAAGTCAATACTGATGCAATTGAAATATGGAATAAAATGTTAGAAGCTTTAAATTTTGAGTTTATGTATAGCGTCAGTGCTTATAAATACTTTTTTTGGAAAAGAGGAATTATAAGAACAAATATATCTCGTGAACCTTTTAAGCAGTTAGATGATTTTGACATGATTGAGGCAGACAGAATTTTAGATAGATTGGAAAATAATTTTTTCTAAAAAAATTCTCTATCTCAATAAAAATATACATAATCCTGATAAAATTGAATATACCTTAGGGCGATTAGCTCAGTTGGCTAGAGCACCTCGTTTACACCGAGGGGGTCGGGGGTTCGAGTCCCTCATCGCCCACCAGAATTTACTATTGTAATTTTCTTACTTATAGTCCAGTATTTACTTAAAATATGAGAGGGACTTATTATGAATAATAAAATATTTGGATCTATGATGATTTTTGGTCCAATAGTTGCTATGGTTAGTTGGATTGCTTTCTTTCCTGATAATACAGGGCTAAATGCATCTGAAGAACTCGCAAACATTGTTGCATCTGGTAAAAATTCAGCTGTTTTTGGAGGATTCCTTGCAACAATAGCTACAGCTGCTATGATTCTTGGAGTATATTTTCTATCTAAATCTATAAATACTGATAAATCTATTAGCTCTAATCTAGCTGAAATTGGGGGATTATTAATGTTACTTACCTTTCCAGTTCTGGTTGGTTTACAAGGGGTACATATTGCTGCCCTGGAAGCAGCCAAGTTTGATACAGGACTTGCTCAAGGAATTTTAGAAGGGGCAAGAGGTTGGGATACATCATTGAGTTTTGTAATGGCAATTAGCTGGATTATTTTAGGAATTTCTCTAACAATTAAGCAAAAATTCTATACTTGGATTAGTGCTATATTTGCTATAACTGGAGTATCTGCCATTTTATCTGTTTTCATTCAAGTGGATGTTTTAGAAATGATTGGTTGGATGGGTAGTTTTCTATTCATTGTAATCATGGGTATTCTAACTGTAATGAATAAAGAATAAATTTTAGCAAAAATTACCTTTTTTGTTTAAAAAATTAATTCATAATTTAAATTAATAATTTTAATTGATTGAAAAGGAGAATCTTATGGCTAATAAATTAATTGATTACAGAGAACATGATAAAAATTTCTGGTATGAAGAATTAGAAGAATGGGTCCCTAAAAGGATTTATGATTGTCATATCCATATGCTTAATAATAGCTTGATTGATGATTCAAGTGAGCATAAAAATGTCTTTCCTGATGCTGACTTAGAGGGTCTCAGAGGATGGCACAATACAGTTTTCCCAAACAGAGATGTCAATAATTTATTCCTTGGGAGACCTGCATTAGGCACAAGAATAAATGAATATAATGATTTTTTATACAAACAAATTAATGGGAATCCATTAACAAGAGCTCATAGACTTACCACTCCTTCTGATTCATTAGAAGATATAGAAAGTGATATAAAAAATAAAGGTTTCCAAGGGCTAAAGGTATATAGAATGTACTCAGTTACAGGGGACATGGCAAACTGTACGATAGAAGAATTTCTACCTCATGAACAACTGGAATTAGCCAATGAATTAGGTCTTTGGGTAACCTTACACATGTCTAGAGAAGATGGGTGCGGGGATGAAAAAAATCTTAAAGACTTAACTGAATTTACGACAAAAAGATACCCAAATATAAAATGGATTCTTGCTCATATCGCAAGATCATTTACATATAGACCTATACAGCGTGGTATAGATACCTTAAAAAACTTGCCAAATATTTGGTACGACCTATCAGCAGTTACAGATATAAGACCTTATATAACATTATTTAGCGAGGAAAATCATGAAAGGATTTTTTATGGAACTGATGCTGTAGAATCAGTCTCTTTTCATGGTGCTTACTCAGCATTTGGACATGCTCATCAGCAAGTAGAAACAGACAATATCCCTTCTCTAACTTTTTCTCATACAACCAATAGACCTTTAATTTGCATTTATGAACAATTAATTGCAATGAAACAAGCGTCTATAATATGTGAATTAGATAAAAATCAATTAGAAGATATTTTTTGGAGAAATGCTGTAAGAGAATTTAATGTCCCTTGGAATTAAAAATGAAAAGTTTATTTAAGTATAGAGAGAATGATAAAAATTTCTGGTATGAAGAATTAGAAGAATGGGTTCCTAAAAAAATTTATGATTGTCATGTTCACTTAATTAATAACGACATAATTTCCAAAAATAGTATACATAAAGATCGTTATCCAAATGAGCCTTTTGCAAAGATAAAAGATTGGCATAAAACTGTTTTCCCTAATAGAGATGTAAATAGTTTAATTATAGGGAAGCCTCTGATTGGAACTGATGTTAGTGCTCATAATGATTTTATTTATAATGAAATAAAAGGAGAGGAATCAACTAGGTCTCATAGATTAACTACTCCTAAAGATTCGGTTGATGAAATAGCTGATGATATAAAAAACAAAGGATTTCAAGGTCTAAAAGTATACAGATATTTTTCATCCACGGGAGACCCAAATGAATGCTCAATAACCGATTATCTCCCACACGAACAATTAGAACTGGCTAATGAATTGGGACTTTGGATTACTTTGCACATGGCAAAACAGGATGGATGCGGTGATCAAGAAAATCTAAAAGATCTTGAAGAATTTACAACAAAAAAATATCCAAACATAAAATGGATTCTTGCCCATATTGCAAGATCCTTTACGTATAGGCCTATTGAAAAAGGAATAGACACCTTAAAAAACTTGCCCAATATTTGGTACGATCTCTCAGCTGTTACTGATATTAGACCTTTTATTACTTTGTTTAAGAATGAGGATCACAATAGAATTTTTTATGGAACAGATGGAATAGAATCTGTATCATTTCATGGTGCTTATACAGCATACGGTCATGCACATCAACAAGTAGAAACAGACAATATATCTTCATTGAAATTCGCACATACCACTAACAGACCAATAATCTGCTTATATGAACAATTAATTACTATGAAACAAGCATCAATCATATGTGAATTAGATAAAAATCAATTGGAAGACATTTTCTGGAAAAACGCAGTTAGAGAATTTAATATTCCTTGGAATTAAATCCTTTTTTTGATTTCCATTCTTGGAAATCTTTTTCATTCACTAAATAAGACCAATGTAAAAGAGATTGCTGAATCCTAGGGCTCACATATAAGCTTTGAGAAATTGGACATCCTTCATTAAATATTTTTGAATATATTATGTTTCTCCATCTGCCATTAGTACCACAAAAAGCAGCCCATCTTTTTATCTGCCTATGGTCATCTTCATGTCTTCTTCCTAAAAAAAATTTACAATACCATTCAAACCATCCCCTGGGATCGTCTTCATGTATCCATCCTTTTTCTTCCCATTCTTTTTGTGTTTGACCAGATCTTATGTTAAAAAGATTAACTTTTTTTATATATTCGCTAGAGAGGAAAAATGACTCATCTAAATTTTCAAACCAATCTATAGGAAACTCTTTGTGATCAACTAATTCAGCAAAATATGTTCCTCCAAAAATGCCTTTATAGAGCATTTCTTTTGGAGTAAGCATAGGCTTAAATTCTTTTAAGAAATCCATTATTTATAATAATTTATTATTTTGTAAAGTAATTCCATCTTGAAGCTGAACGTTCTAAAATATTTTCCAAATCGTATTCCAATAAAAACCTGTCTTTAATCATTTTTATTGAATAATCAGAAATTAATTTAAGGTATTCCTCTTTAGAACTATATCTTTCCTGAATAGAAGGCCTTACATCATTTTTGTCATCATTTTTTTTCTTTTTAAATGGGACTGTTGAACCTCTAGGACCACCTGTCAAACCGATGATTTGATATGGCGCACCTACATCAGAATGACGTAAATTCCATGGCGTTGAAGTAGCTAAAGGAATGGCAACGTCTGGATGCTTTATTCCTGCAATTTCATTCCCATCTTCATCAACATCAGATACTAAGGAGCCATAAAACTTTCCATGATTAGGAGGAAGACTTTCAATAACATCTTCATCTGAACCAAAATCCATTTTTCTAGGAAATGAAAAATGCTCAGGAAATTTCATTGGTATTTTACTGTATTTTTCTCTTAATAAATTTGGATTAACGGCTGTACCATCTGATACTTTAGGATGTTGGCTTTCTGGAGGTTCAATATTTTTTGATACCCAGTTATCAAGATTTACCAATAATGCTCTCATAAGAGGAGTATAGTCAATAGAATTAAGGTAATTTTGTCCTTTCATTCCATCAGCAAGCTGTGTATCAGTAGGAGGCCAAATCCCTGGTCCATGCATGCAAGAAGACAAATGAAAAACTCTCGAATTAGGAGGAGCCTCTAAATCATTTGATCCATCTGCAGTAGTATGAATTAATGAAGCGTCCCCTCTCCAATATTCTGCACCTGTGTTTACAAAAAATATTTTTGCATTAGAATTTCTTTTTCGAAATTTTTCCATTAAGCCATCTTTTGTTCCTTTCTCTATATCATCTGTAGGGATGGAACTAGAAGGATAAAGCTGAGCAATAACAGAAGGTAAATCTTTAGAAGCTTGTCCAAATCTTTGATTGAATTCTCCTCTCATTCCTCCTGCAACATGAGGAATGATTCCATCAAATACTTCTCTTTCGAGATCGTCATAATTAAAATCTAAATAAATGAATTGCCTTAAAAACCGTCCTGATTGAGAAACGCCAAATGCATAAGCATAATCTATTTTAGATCCTGTAGGATTATTTTGGTCATCAGAATATTTAAGATAGGATATTAAATCTCTTGTAGCGGCTAAGCCAAGACCTGTAGCCTTAGCGCCATAAGCTTCATAAGAAATTTGATACATGATGCCTGCCTTAAATCCTTCTTCCATATAAATAAAATTAGGATTTTCAAGTAATTCGTTCCCATCATTCAAAGCAAATCTCCAATTTTCTCTAGGAATTTCAACAGGATCATCATCTGGATATTTTTTAAAACTTAATATAGCTTCTTTATCATTAGTATTGTATGCAGGGAAAGGAACATGCATTCTGTCACTAAGCATAATTTGATTTACATCTTTCAAGGGTTGAAATTGTGAATAAATCTTGCCTGAAATTGGATGCCCGTTTTGATTTAGTTCAGGTGAATACAATCTTAATTTTCCTTCAATGGGAGGGGCATCATTAGACCAACCTAACCAAACTAGAGTATAACCCTCTTCCATAAGAAATCCATTACCTATATCATCTTCAGGGGCAACGCCAGGAACCATTATTCCTCTAGAAGCTGAATTGAATTGGGATAACATAACTTTATTCCCTCTATTATTTACATCATAAATAATTTTTTTGTTAGATTTGTTTATATCGACTGGAAGCATAATATGAACATCTGCAGAAAATTCTATTTTTCCATCAGAATTTATAGGAATATTTTCTATATCAGTTATCTTTTTATTTAAATCTAAGTTTGGGTCCAGTGTAAATTTGGCTAGGCCAATGACTTCTTTATACTGTCCTGTATTCCCGAAAATTTTACCGTTTTCTATTACTTTTTCTTCTTTTATCTCTATAAAACTTAAAGACATGATTCCCTCCAAATGGCGCGCCTGGCGAGATTCGAACTCACGACTTCAGCCTTCGCAGGGCTGCACTCTATCCATCTGAGCTACAGGCGCAAAATATTGCTTTAATATGATTTTACATAAAAAAACTAATTACCAAGTAATATTTTCAGAATTAACGCAATATGTTGGTAATTTATTTTGCAAGCCTTCAAGAATATTGTCGACTGTCATCTTTGACATTTTTTTTCTAGTTTCAACTGTCGCTGAAGCTATATGGGGAAGTATTGTTAGATTTTCTAAATTAAGAATAGGGTGATCCATGTTTATAGGCTCAGGATCAGTTACATCTAAAGCTGCATATGCAATATCTCCATTAGATAAAGACTCATACACATCATCTAAGTTTACAATTGGGCCTCTTGCAGTATTTATTAATGTTGATGTTTTTTTCATAAGCTTAAGTTGTTGCTTAGCAATTAAGTTTTTTGTCTCAGGTGTATAAGGACAATGCAAAGATACTACATCTGAATTTTCTAGCAATTCTTCCAATGAATCCATTCTTTCAGCACCATAAGTTTCCTCAGGTATTGATCGATTATAGTATAAAACTTTCATTCCGTTATCATTAGCTATTTTCCCTAAATAGGAACCTATTCTCCCAAAACCAATTATCCCTAGAACAGAGGAAGAAAGATCATATCCCAATAAATCTAATGGTTCAAAATGAGCCCATTTGCCATTTCTTACAAATCTATCACTTTCTGCAATCCTTCTTGCAGCTGATTGCATAAGTGTGAAAGCAAAAGAAGCTGTAGTTTCAGTTAAAACACCTGGGGTGTTTGCTACAGCAATATTTCTTTCATTAGCAGCATCAACATCAACGTTATCATAACCCACTCCAAATTCTGCTATAACTCTCAGAGAAGGGCCAGCTGCATCCATTATTTCTCCATTTACCGAGTCATTTATATGAGCAAACAATGCAGTTGCTCCTGAAATTTTTTCTTTAAGTTCTTCTGAATTTGGAGGATTTGAAGAGTCAATTATTATCAAGTCTGACACATCTCTAAGTCTTTCCATCTCATTTTCAAACTGAGTTCTTGTTACTACTACCTTAGGTTTATTCATGATTACCTCTAATTATTATATTTTAAAATGTTACTAAAGCCCTTCCAAATATTCTCCCATCTCTTAAATCACTAAGACCTTTATTAATATCAACAAAATCATATTTTTTAGTTACAAGTTCTTTTAGAGGAAATTTACCTTCAGCATCTAATCTCAAATACATTTTAAAATCTTTATCTGGATCAGAAGCCCCATGACTTCCTTTATATTGACGTTGAAAAAATAAAAAATCTCTAGGTGCAATTTCCATAGTCTCATGAGGCCATCCAATTAATATTGCAGTACCCCCGTTGTTATAAGCTCCAGGTCCTCCTCCTCTGACCATTGGCAAAATTATCTCATGAGTTTTTTTAGTTCCTACGGCATCAAATGCAAAATCAACTCCACCTTTAGCAATTTTAAACACCTCTTCTATCGGATCAATCTTAGTAGAGTTGATTGTATGTGTAGCACCCCATTTTCGAGCAAAATCTAATTTTTTATCTGATATATCAATTGCAACTATTGGATAAGCTTGCAATAAAGATGCCATCTTAATTGCAGATAGCCCCACTCCTCCTACACCAACAACTGCTACAGAGTCTTCAGGTCTAACTGAAGCTGTATGTAAAACTGAACCTGCTCCAGTTAATACAGCACATCCGACAATAGAAGCTTCTTCGCTATAATATTGCGATGGGATTGGTACTACTAGTTCTTGATCAACTAAACATTTCTGAGAAAAAGTTCCCATTTTGCCTGTTAATTCTTTACCTTTATATTTAATCCCTGTAACCAGACTATCTGAAAAGTCTCGACCAGGAAAATTAGACCTCGGAACCCAAGTTGTAATAACCTTATCTCCTTCTTTTATAGATTTGACTGATGATCCAACATGTGTAGCAATACCAACACCTTCATGTCCTATTAATCTTGGACACTGATCTAAAGGAGTTTTATCAATTTCATGTACTTGAGAGAGACATATCCCGCTTGCTATTTGTTCAACTACAACCTGCTCAGTAGAAGGGTCCGGAATAATTAACTCTTCTATTTCTAATGGTTTTTTTGGTTCTACTAGTACAGCAGACAATGTTTTAATCATGATTATTCTCTTTTTTGGTGGCTACGGGTGGAATTGAACCACCGGCCTAACGCTTATGAAGCGCTCGCTCTAACCCCTGAGCTACGTAGCCATAATTATTAACAACTAGTTTAACATGTTAGATTTATAACTGTTATTTAAAAACATTAGAAATATCCGTCAATTAAAATAATTGTTTAAATAAAAAACTCTAAGGCTAATCCATAGTTTTCATTGATTTAAAGATTTAAGGTCTGACCTTTTATATTCACCAGATTTCCCTCCGGTTTTTTTATCTAATTGAATATCAGTTATTTTTATACTTTTATCTACTGATTTACACATGTCATAAATAGTCAATGAAGCAATAGTGACTGCTGTCAAAGCTTCCATTTCAACTCCCGTTTTCCAATCAGTTATAGCAGTTCCATAAATCTCAATAGTTTTGTTTTTATCGTCTAAAGAAAATTCTACATCAACTTTACTTAACGGGATTTGGTGGCACAAAGGAATAAGATCATGAGTTTTTTTTGAAGCAGAAATTGCTGCAATTTTCGCTATATTTAATACATTCCCTTTTTCAATTTGGTTTTGTTTGACTAAATTAAATGCTTTAGCTGAAAGAAAAACTGTGCATGATGCTGATGCGGATCTAGAGGTTATATTTTTTTCTGATATATCAACCATATTTGCCGATCCATCTTTATCAAGATGTGAAAATTTTCTTTCTCCCATTACTCTAATTCCTTCATTTCAAAGTTTCTATCAATTTTTAGATCATCTGACATTGCTGCGTCTTTTGCTAACAAGTCACATTCCTCATTTTCGATATGCCCCATATGCCCTTTTACCCATTTAAACTTTATACTAAGATGAAGTTCACAAAGATCAATTAGCTGTTCCCAAAGATCAGAGTTTAAGGCTTTATTTTTTTTATCTCTCATCCAATTATTTCTTTGCCATTTTTTGGCCCAGCCTTTTTCTATTCCATCAATTACATATCTTGAATCGGTTGTTATTAAGATATTTTGAGGATTTTTCAATTTTTTAAGTGCTGTTATTGGCCCAAGAAGTTCCATTCTATTATTTGTTGTTTTTCTAAATCCTTCAGAAATTTTTATTTCTTTGTCTTTCCACCTCATAATTACACCAAATCCTCCGGGGCCTGGATTACCAAGAGATGACCCGTCAGAAAATATTGATATTTCTTCTAACATAACTATCTAACCACCTATCTGAAACATCTCTATTTTTTTGTGCTTGTTTGATGATGTAAGTTTATGCCTGATTTCAGAATATCTGTCATTTCTATTCATCCAAACATTTGAAATAATTTTTTGCAGTTCTTCTTGGGTGCAGCCGTCTCTTAGAGGTTTTCGTAGATCTAACCCATTGCTTGCAAATAAACAGGTTACAAGTTTCCCATCCATAGTTATTCTTGATCTTGTACAAGTAGTGCAAAAAGGTTGAGAAACAGAACTGATAAACCCAAACTCTGTTGAGTAATCTTCTAGAATATATCTTTTTGCTACTTCTCCCTGATAGTTTTGTTCTAGAGCCTTTACTTTATATTTTTTCCCAATGATTTCTAAAATTTCATCAATTGACAAAACTTGAGATAATTCCCACCCATTTAGATTCCCCACATCCATATATTCAATAAATCTAACAATATTTTTTGACTCTTTAAAGTAATCCAATAAATCTAGAATAGAATGCTCATTTACACCTTTTTGGACTACACAGTTGATTTTAACTTTTTCAAATCCTTTTTTATTAGCCATTTCAATAGCAGACAAAACTTTGTTAACGTCAAAATTTTGATCACTCATCTTTTTAAAAGTAATATCGTCAATTGCATCAAGAGAAACTGTGATTCTATTAAGCCCAGATTCAATTAAGTTATCAAGTTTAGGTTCAAGTAAATAACCATTAGTAGTCATAGCTATATCTTCTATTCCTTTTATTTTAGATAGTTTTTTTATCAGTTCTTCAATGTTTTTTCTAATTAATGGCTCTCCACCAGTGAGTCTAATTTTTGAAACTCCTATTGATGCAAAGCTTATAGCTATCTTTTCTATCTCATCAAAATCAAGAAGTTCTTCTTTTGGCAAAAATTTAAAAGCTTCTCCATAAACCTCTTTTGGCATACAATAAGTACACCTAAAATTGCATCTGTCTGTAACGGAGATTCTAAGATCTTTAACGGGTCTATTAAACTTATCTAAAATATTTTTCATTATTTATATAATTTTATCTGTTATAAGCATTTTAAGAAATTTATCTATAGCCCTTCTTCTATGAGAAATTTTGTTTTTTTCTTCTTTTAGCATAGAAGCTGTTGTTTTCTTGCTTCCATTAGGTAAAAAAATCGGATCATACCCAAATCCATTATTCCCTTCTTTTTGCTGAGCAATAAATCCATCAAGTATACCTTCTGAATAAAGAGGTTCTTTTGAAAATCCTACGCCGCAAATAACTGAAACAAATCTTGCTTGGCGTTTATTATGAGAAACATTAATTAGCTTTTTCAATATCAAACTGACTCTTTCTTGATCGTTAAGACCGGATCCTCCATATCTTGCAGAATAAATTCCTGGTTCTCCATTTAATTCTTCTACCTCTAAACCAGAATCCTCTGAAATAGTAGGGATTTTTGATAGTTTAAAATATTGAGTTGCTTTAATTAATGCATTTTGATGAAAAGTAATTCCTGTTTCTTCAACATCAGTTGTAATCGATAAATCATTTAGTGTTAAAAGTTCAAATTTATCAGAAAAAATCTCATCAAATTCACTGATTTTTCCTTTATTGGTTGTCGCTATTAAAATTTTCATAAATTTATAATTTAATATTGTGTTTTTTTGATAATTACAATAAATCTCAATAAATGCTATAATTCTTGATGTCAAAAAGAGAAAAAAAACTTACAATCTATTTAGATTAAATTAATTTTGTAATTTATTCAAATTCGAAAATTATATGATAAAGAAAAGAATGAAATCTGTAATTAAAGCCGGAATTATATTTGCACTTTTACTATTTGCGATGGCTTGTAGCCCAGAGAGTCCCCAATCAACCTGGGATACTCATGGTCCAGTTGCTGAAATACAAAAAAATCTATTCCTTTTTGTGTTTTGGATTGCAGTGGTAGTGTTCATTATTGTTGAAGGAGGAATAATATATCTTACTTTTAGATACAGAAGAAAAGACGATAAACTTCCTGTGCAAAATCACGGGAATCTAAAACTAGAAATCGCTTGGACAATTATACCCGCAATTATTATTGTAATAATTGCGATACCTACAGTAATCGCTATATGGGATACCCAAGTAATGCCTGATGAAGAAGACTCATTAGTTGTTGAAGCAGTTGGACATCAATGGTGGTTCGAATTCAAATACCCAACTGAAGAAGTGGTTACTGCTAACGAATTACACCTACCTGAAGATACTGATGTAATTGTAAAAATTGCATCTCAAGATGTTCTGCATTCATTCTGGATACCAAAAATTGCCGGTAAAATTGATATGGTTCCAAATCATAATAATGAACTTTACATAAAAGCAGATGACCCAGGATTATATTACGGACAATGTGCTGAATTCTGTGGAATTGTACATGCAATGATGAGATTTAGAGTTATAGTCCATACTGAAGAAGATTATCAAGATTGGCTACAAGAGATGAGAACTCCGCCTGGAAAGTTGACTATAGGGTCAGATGAGGACGAAGGAAGAAAATTATTTGTTGGAAATTGTAGCATGTGCCACAGTTATGACTCATATAAAAAAGGTGCTTATACTAAAGAAATAGACTCTCAATTCAACCGTTGGGAAGAATGGAAAAAAGATAAAGAAAATTCTGCAATTGTTTCAGCTCCAAATCTTACTAATTTTGGGAATAGAATTACAATAGGTGCTGGAATAAAAGAAAACAATTATGATAATTTAGTCAAATGGATTGAAAATCCAGACGCAATAAAACTCGGAACAAGAATGAAAAATCATGCTGCAATTTATAAAAATGAAAATAAATTGACTAATGAGCAGATAAATCAAATAGCAAAATATTTATTAAGCTTGAAGCCCTCAATGGAGAGTTCAGCTACATATAATAAGTAGAAAAGGAATAAATTGAGTACAACAAACAAGCCAAAGCAATTTCAGCTACCTAGGATTTTTCCTAGACCAATGGGTCATTATGGAATATGGTCTTGGGTAGGAACTGTTGATCATAAAAAAATTGGAATTATGTACGGTATAGTTTCATTTTTTTGGTTTATTATGGGTGGTATTGAGGCATTGTTGATTCGAGTTCAACTTTCACATGCAGAAGCTAATATCATTGATCCTGAGTTATATAATCAGTTATTTACCATGCACGGCACAACTATGGTATTTTTGGTTGTAATGCCACTTTCTGCTGCATTTTTCAATTTGCTTGTCCCATTGCAAATTGGAGCAAGAGATGTAGCTTTCCCTAGATTAAATTCCTTGAGTTTATGGATATTTATTTTTGGGTCAATCCTTATGAACATAAGTTGGTTTACTGGAGGGGCTCCAAATGGAGGATGGTTCGGATATCCACCAAACTCTACTATTAATTTTAATCCTGGCAATGGTATGACATACTGGGTTCTGGGCCTTAACGTTCTAGGAGTCGCATCAATTGCAGCTGGTCTAAACTTTATAGTGACAATAATAAATATGAGAGCGCCTGGAATGTCTATGATGAAGATGCCTGTATTTACTTGGATGACATTTATTACATCAATTCTTATAGTTTTAGCTCTTCCTATACTTGGAGTTGCAGGGATTCAAATGACAGCTGATAGAGTATATGGGACCAACTTCTTTAATTCTGAGGCAGGTGGAGATCCTATTTTCTGGCAACATATTTTTTGGCTTTTTGGACACCCTGAGGTCTATATTTTAATTCTTCCTGCAATGGGTATTGTTTCTGAAATTTTACCTACTTTTGCAAGAAAACCTCTGTTTGGATATAGCTTTATTATTTTCTCAGGAGCAGGAATTGGTTTTATGGGATGGTTTGTTTGGAGCCATCACATGTTTACGGTTGGCTTAGGACCAGCAGCTAATACTGCATTTACCATATCAACGATGTTTATTGCCGTTCCTACTGGGGTAAAAATATTTAACTGGATGGCCACTTTATGGGGAGGTTCTATTAAATTTACCACTGCAATGCTCTTTTCTATTGGTTTTATAGCTATGTTTACAATAGGAGGTCTATCAGGTGTTACTCATGCTGCTTCACCTTCTGATATGCAGCAACAAGATACTTACTATGTCGTTGCTCATTTTCATTATGTTTTATTTGGCGGAGCAATATTTGCTATATTTGGAGGTTTGTTCTTTTGGTGGCCTAAATTTTTTGGATATTTTCTCAGTGAAAGACTTGGAAAAATCACCTTTGTTTTAATGATGATAGGTTTTAATCTTCAATTTGCTCCTATGCATTGGTTAGGACTAGACGGGATGCCTAGAAGAATTTACACATATGCAGACGATATGGGTTGGGAACTATCAAATTTAGCTGCAACTTTAGGTGGTTTTATTATAGCTTTATCAGTGGCATTATTTATGATCAACGTGATTTATTCAATGAGGAACAAAAAGATTGCGCCAGGCGATCCTTGGGATGGTCGTACTCTAGAATGGTCAATATCATCTCCTCCGCCTCACTACAATTTTGCAAAAATTCCTGAAGTAAATCATATAGATGATTGGTGGTATAAAAAATACCCTAGCTTATTAGAAGGAAGCCCAAAGGGAGATTTAACTCCAAAAGCAGAAGTAGAAGACACTTCTAAAGTAAATGAAGCAGATATACATTTACCCGACTTATCCTATTATCCAGTACTTATTGGAATTGGATTGTCTTTAGCTGCACTGGGAGTAATGTATACTTATGCATTAGTAACAATAGGATTAATATTAGTAATTTGGGGTTGTATAGGTTGGTCGACTGAACCTGTTAACGAACCCAATGAAAAGCATCATTAAGAAAGAGGAATAATGTCTAGCGATAACATCACAGTACATCACGGTGAACAAATAAATAACTCCACTGGGATTAGTAATAAAAAATTACTAATGTGGGCTTTTTTGGGTTCAGATGTAATGTTTTTTGGAACTTTTATTGGAACATTTATGGCATATAGGAATAAAAGCCTAAACGGACCATATCCTTCAGATACGCTTGACATCCCAATAACAACTGTAAGTACATTTGTATTGCTTATGAGTTCTCTTGGAATAGTACTGGCTTTACATTATTTAAAACAATCCAAAATGGGACTTGCTAAATTTTGGTTATTTGCTGTAATAGTCATGGGATTGATTTTTATGGGATTCCAAGTTTATGAATTTACTCATTTTGCTCATATTGGAATGACACCCCAAGTAAATCTTTTTGGGTCAACATTTTTTACTTTGACAAGCTTACATGGAGCTCACGTTTCTTTGGGAATACTATGGCTAATTTTCTTACTTTATAATGAATTTAATGGAAATTTGACCAGCGATAATGCATTTGACTTAGAAATTGCTGGCTTATATTGGCATTTTGTTGATATTGTTTGGATTGTTATATTTGCATTATTATATTTAATAACCGCAGGAGACGGAGTTCCTGAAGGCGGAATACCTTGGGATTTACCCCATTAGATAGGAGTTTGAATTGTCATTATTAAAAGATTTATTTCATCATAATGGAAATGGTTGGTGGAAAATACCAAAAACTTCTGAAACGGATTCTAATCCAAAAAATGAACATCCATTTGGAGATTTTATTCAAAGAGGTAAAAACTTTTTAATTTGGATAACTTCAGGCAAAGGGCACGCAGGTCCTGTTTATTATTGGAGTATCGCTTTTATATTGGGCGCTATTACGTTAGTTGAAGTATGGTGGTTTGGTGTAGAAGAATTACGCTATATTTTAGTCCCATCAATGCTATTATTTTCGATAATAAAATTTGCTCTTGTTGTAGCATTTTTTATGCACTTAAGATTTGAACACAAATTATATTCATACATATTTATTGTATGTATGGTTATAGGTGTTTTTATTTTCTCTTTATTTCTATTGCTAAGTGCTTTCCACGGACTTGGAACTTCATAAATATGATTTGAATTAAATAATGGAATATTTAACTGATTTTTTTCTTGAGTGGAGCATAAATTCAAAACTCTTTTATGTATTGATGACAGCTTTGTTTGTTTACACTATTGGATCTTACAAACTATGGAGAAATAATAAATCCAATGTTTTTTTAATAAAGTTTATTAGAGGTTTTTTTGCTTATCTTTTTCTTATCACTGCATTAGTAGGTCCATTTGGAAAATTTCATGAAACCTTTTGGGTTCATATGATACAACATTTATTACTAATCATGGTTGTCCCTCCATTATTCTTATCGGGTTTATTTTTTTCAGCTAATATATGGTTTTTCCCTAGAATAATACGAATAGGGTTGGCGGATTTTATTAGACCTAAAAGTTTATTTAGGGGTTTTTTATCAAAAATAACTTCTCCTAAATTTTCATTGATTTTTTATGTGATTTCATTATGGGTGTGGCACCTTCCTATATTTTTCAACTATGCCCTAAATTTTACTATGGTTCATTATTTTGAACATATATCATTCCTAATAAGCGGGGTTTTGTTTTGGTGGCCACTTATAGGCTTAAATATTGGGTCAAAGCGCATTAGTTTGCCTATGAGAATTGTATATCTTTTATTGGCAGTTACACCAACGGCAGTGGTAGCAGCATTCATTACATTATCAGATGGCGTTATTTATGGAGAAAACATTCCTAGATTATTTGGATTAGAAGCAATTGAAGATCAAAAGATCGGAGGGCTCATAATGTGGATACCAGGAAATACGATTTTCTTAGGAACACTAACCGTTCTTTTCTTCAAATGGTCAGCAAAACAAACTAAAAATTCAAGAAAATATAAACCTTAATCTTCTTTTTTTATGAAATATTCATTTTCTGAAATCAACATTTCAGCAATAGTCTCTTGAGTATATGATTTAAGATAAATTACTGTAGCCCAAGCAATTTTCAACTTTTCTTCCATTTCAGGTATCCCCAACCCTTTATTTCCATTTAATATTAATATTCTGAAAACAGCTTCAATTAATGGAGTACCAGGAAGCACGAATTTTTTTAAAAGATGGTCTTCAGGTTTTTCATCCATGTCTTTATCTATTTCTAAGACTTCTTTTAATAATTCAGACGAAGATAAAGAGAAAAGTTTTTTTCTATCTGAAACATCAAAAAATTTGTCTATAATTAAGAAGCTTAATGATAAATCAGATTTTTCAAAAGCATCAAAGTCAATAATAAATTTATCATCAGTTGTTACATTTTCATTTCCAGTAGTAGTCATATAGATCCTTATCAATTAATTATTTCAGAAATTTCTTCATTCCAGCCAAACATTTCTACGTCAATCTCTTGACCCTTATTAAGTATATCAGTACCTGAAGGACAAATAGCTAAACCATTAGATAAAAACATAGAGGTTAAAACACCAGAACTTTGATTTTTCAAAGGAGTGACAATAATTTCTGATCTAGTAGATTTCTCAACTTTTACTCTTGCATAAAGACGTCTTCCATCAAAATTATGAATATCTTCCTGCAAAATAGCTTTTATTATTGGCCTATGCTTAATTTTTTTACCCATCATTTTATCTATTGCATATCTTCCAAATTTTTCAAAAGCAATCATTGCACTAACTGGGTTCCCTGGTAATCCTAACAAAGGGATATTTCTATTATTTATATTGATTTTTCCAAAAGCAAGTGGCTTAGCTGGCCTCATGTTTACTGACCAAAAATTCATGTCTCCATTTTTATTTAAAACATCTTTTACTACATCATAATCACCTTTAGATACACCTGCAGAAGTAACAATCAAATCCACTTCTTCAAAATTGCTTAGCTTGTTTTCTAAATCTTCAATAGTATCTAAAGAATGTGTTTGAGTTACAGGTATTGCTCCATAAAGTTTAGACAAAGACGATATGGATAATGTGTTTGAATTGTATATTTTCCCTTTTTGAACAGGCTCTCCAGGTTCCATCAATTCATTTCCTGTTGACAAAATTCCTATTTTAGGCCTTCTAAACACATCTATTTCGGAGTATCCAAGAGATGCTAAAACTCCTATCACAGCAGGGGAGATTTCGTCACCAATTTTTATGATTTTATCTCCTTTAGAAATATCTTCTCCTTTTTTTCTAATATTCTCAAATTTTTCAACATTTATATTTATTCCAATTGATTCAGATGACTTTTCCTCTAATTCATTGGTATCTTCAAAAGGAACTACTGCATCTGCTCCACTAGGAACAGGAGCACCCGTCATGATTCTTGCTGATTGCCCTTCTTTAATTACAGTTTTAGGAATGCTTCCTGCAGATATTTCTTCTATAACATCTAAAAAAACTTTTTTTTCTTGAGAAGCATTTTTTACGTCTTTATGTAATACTGCATATCCGTCCATTGCAGAATTATCCCAAGGAGGAACATTGATCTTGGAAATAATATCTTTATAAATCACGCATCCTAAAGATTGATCTAAAGATATTTTCTCTTTTTTTAAAGGCTGAAACTGCGAAAGTATTTTATTTCTTGCTTCCTCAACAGAAAGCATATCAGCATGATAGTGAGATTTTCTTTTCTTAGTCATTTATTGTTCTCTGATATATATTCCAAGTTTTTTTTCAAGTTTTGAAAGAATATTAGTTTCAATTTTATCTAATCTTTTCGAAGACAAGGTTTCATATAAAGACTGGTAATTAATCCTTAATGAAATACTAATTTTGTTTTTTGGTATTTCTTCGCCTTCATAAATATCAAAAATCAAGCATTCTCCCACTAAATTTTCAGAGTATATTATTTGCTCTATTTCTGAAAAATTAATTGA
>Ga0206683_10000564_pt1 | contig 26765 bp, 23 predicted proteins | sample M280m12015metaG_FD_155483 | JGI IMG/M metagenome (GOLD analysis project Ga0206683, IMG submission 155483) | Ammonia-oxidizing marine archaeal communities from Monterey Bay, California, United States - M2 80m 12015 | ecosystem: Environmental > Aquatic > Marine > Intertidal zone | place: USA...
AAAGGTGTTCATTGATTACTGTTGGCAATAGGATTGATAATGTCACAAGTGGTGAGACAAACGCTAGTACAGGCGCTAACCTAGCCAAATATGTTACTAAAACAATCGAATTAAATGACAGTTCAGATGCTCTTAAGGTTTATTTAGATGTTAATCGTCCAAATGGATCATTTGTTGACTTATATTATAAGACTGGTAATACTGCAGCAACTTTCGATACTGGATCGTGGGTATTAGGCACTCCATCAAGTAATAATGGTGTGGTAGCATACTCAGATGGCACAGAATACCATGAAACAACATGGGATTTAGGTACTACAACTGCTCTTGATGCATTCACTATATTTGCAGTAAAGATTGTATTTAGGTCTACAAGTACAAGCACTATTCCAATGTGTCAAGATTTAAGGGTTATAGCATTGAGGAAATAATGAAAATACCAGTTCAAGGACATATAGGATTAGTTAGAGATACAAAATCAGGGGCTATTATAAATATGTCAAGCGGTGGAGAACAATATTCTGCTAATCGGGCTAAGAAAAAAGCTGATGCAGAGAGATTAAATAAAGTAGAACAGGACGTATCGGATATTAAAGCGATGCTTCAAACATTAATAGAGAGATAATATGGCAATAGTAAACGTAACAACGGCAAATACCTTCGAACAATGGAGAGTCAAGACCAACGAGATTGGTACGGCAATTGGTGATTTAAGCGATGTCACAGTTAGTGATATTGGATATTCAACTATTGTTGCTGCTGTAAAAGCACATCAAACTATAGTTGCTAGCAGTTTAGCATCTACTGGCGGCACTATGACAGGTCATATGGTCTTTAATGATGATAAAAAAGCTATATTTGGTACATCATCAGACGGTTTAGAGATATATCACGATGGTTCCCATTCATATATTGCAGATACAGGCACAGGAGATCTGAAATTTACAGCTCCTACAGCTTATTTTTCGGCTAATGTAGATGTTGACGGTATACTAGAAGCAGATGCAATAACAATTGCTGGGGTTACCCTTGCCGAATCAATATCAGATACTGTTGGAGCAATGGTTGGTTCAAATACTGAAACAGGTATTGCAGTAACATATGAAGATAGTGATAATACATTAGATTTTGCATTAGCAGCTGCTCAAACATCAGTAACATCGCTTAAAAATGCTGCATTAGTCATTGGTAGAGATGCTGATAACGATATAGATTTTGCAACCGATAATAATATTATATTTAGAGCTAACGGTGCAGACCAAATAAAATTAGTAGATGGTGTATTACAGGCAGTAACAGATAGTGATGTTGATTTAGGTACGACAGGTGTTCGTTTTAAAGATGCATTTGTTGATAGTATTACAGTAACAGGAGAAATTGATGGAGCTTCATTAGATATTAGTGGTAATGCTGATATTGATGGTACACTAGAGGCTGATGCTATTACAGTTAATGGTGCTACCTTAGCAGCGACTATCCAAACAACTGTTGGTGCTATGGTTGATAATAATACTGAATCAGGTATTAATGCAACATATGATGGAAGTACTGGAACACTTGACTTTGACGTTAATGACCCAACAATCACACTAGTAGGTGATATAACAGGTTCGGGTACAATAACTAACTTAGCGTCAGTGGAGATTACTACTGCACGTGCAGCGGGAAGCACAACCACAAGTGACATAGCAGATAATGCAATAACTAATGCTAAGATGGCAGATAATGCTATTAATACTACAGAAATTGTTGATGATGCAGTGACAACAGCAAAAATTATTAATGACGCGATTTCAAGAGCGAAGTTAAAGGACGAAGTAGTATTAACTATAACAAATTCAGCTGGGTCGGTTGTTAAAACAATCTACGGAGCAGGTTCATAATTTTATAAATAGGTATATAAGAAGATGGCAGTATATTCAGATATAAGTGTAGACCAAGGAGCCGATTTTTCAGCTGAGGTCGTAGTAGACGATTCAGATGGAACTTTAGCCAACCTAACGGGATATACAGTCGCTGGACAGATAAGAAAAACATATTCATCCAGCACAAAGGTAGATTTTACTTGTACAATTACAGGAGCTTCTACAGGAGAGATTACAATAGGATTGAGTAATACTCAGACGAATGCAATGAAAGCAGGTCGGTATGTATATGATGTAGAGATAACAAAAACAAGCACAGGATATAAAACAAGAGTTATCGAAGGACAAGTAACGGTTAACGCAGGAGTAACACAATAATATGGCACTACAGGGAAAAATTACGACAAAGAGAAGCTTAGCAGCTAATTCGGCAAGTCAAAAAAGAATTGAAGCACAAAAATTGCTACTTACTACTGGTCAAACGTTATCAGCTTTAACAGATGTAGACACAAGCCAAAGAATTGATGGATCAGTCATTTTATGGGACAATGCATCATCAACTTTTAAGGTATTACCTACGGTAGAGAATTCCAATCTAAAAGTGATTGGCGGGAGTTTTTAACTGCAATGCGCATTAATTTAATTAGGAGATAGTATGTCAGGTACAGTAATTATTACAAAATATAGTTTAGCGACTGGCTCCCCAGCGACGAATGCATTAGCGGTTGGTGAACAGGCCTATTCATTTAGTTCAGATAAGCTTTTTATTGGCGAAACATCCGGCGGTGATGTAGTAGCTAGAGTCATAGGTGGTCAGATATACACTGATATGATGGACCACACAGCTGGTACGCTAACAGCGTCATCAGCAATCATAACAGACGCAAATTCAAAAATTAACCAATTAAAGGTTGATAATTTATTAATTGATGGCAATGCCATTACATCAACAGACACAAATGGTCCAATTACCATTACACCACATGGTTCCGGTGCTGTTGTTATTGATGGATTATCACATCCGACGGCGGATGGTACAAATGGTCAATTCTTAAAAACAGACGGTTCAGGTAACCTATCATTTGGCACGGTTGTAAGTACATTAAGTATTGCAGCAGATTCAGGCTCAAGTGATTCGGTAAGCACTGGCGAAACAATTACATTTACTGGCGGTGAGGGTATAGACACTGCAGTAACAGATAACACAATTACGATTGCCGGTGAGGATGCCACTACAGGTAATAAAGGTATTGCATCATTCCATTCGGATGACTTTGCAGTAACATCTGGAGCAGTAACGGTCAAAGCCTTAGGTATTACCAACGCTCAATTAGCAGGTTCTATCGCAAATGCCAAGTTAGCCAATGATGGTATAACAATTGGTAGTGATGATACCTCTTTAGGCGGTACAATTACAGACTTAAATGGTATTACTTCCCTCGATGTCGATAATATAACGGTCGATGGCAATGCAATTACCACTACGAATGCAAACGGCAACCTAGATTTAACGCCAAATGGCACAGGTACGGTCACAGTTCCTTCCGGATATGCTGGAAGAGCCGGATTTACCACAGATTCCCTTGCCAATAAGGCATATGTTGACTCAGTAGCCAACGGATTAGACGTTAAAGCATCGGTAAGAGTAGCCACAGCAGCTGCGTTAGCTGCATGTACATACCATAATGGAAATGGTACATTAACAGGTGATGCTAATGGTGCATTAACAGTTGATGGTGTAGCAGTTGCAGTAAATAACAGGGTTCTTGTTAAAAACCAGGCAGCCCCAGCACAAAATGGTTTCTATAAAGTAACAGCAACAGGTGGTGCTTCAGCAGTATTTGTATTGACTAGGACGCCAGATGCTGATGCAGCCTCTGAATTAACGGCTGGAGCCTTTACATTTACCGAAGAAGGTACTGCGAATGCTGACAATGGTTATGTATTATCCACTGACGGTACAGTAACACTTGGTACAACAGCAATAACATTCGAACAATTCTCTGGTGCCGGTCAAATATCGGCTGGAAATGGTTTAACGAAGAGTGGTAACACCATTGATGCAGTTGGCACAGCGGATAAGATTACAGTTTCAGCAGATGCTATTACCATTGCAAATACATATGCCGGTCAAAATACGATTGTCACAACAGGTGCAATTACTGCCGGTCAATGGACAGCAACTGATGTTGCAGTAGCCCACGGTGGTACAGGAAGCTCAACAGCCAGTGGCGCAAGGACTAACCTTGGCTTAGCGATTGGCTCAGATGTCCAAGCATATGATGCTCAATTAGCCGATGTAGCTGGATTAGCGGTAACTGATAGCGGAATCATTGTAGGAAATGGCTCTAACTTTGTCTTAGAGACAGGTGCTACCCTTAGAACATCTATAGGTGTCGGTACGGGTGACTCCCCTCAATTCACTGCAGTTAACGTAGGAGCAGCTTCAGATACGACAGTAGCAAGAGCCTCAGCAGGTGACATATCAGTAGAGGGTAACATTGTTTATCGAGCTTCAGGTACGGATGTTGCAGTAGCGGATGGCGGAACAGGCGTAAGTTCATTCACTGGGGACGGTGTCATGATATCTAACACGGCTGGCTCAGCAGTAGGGTTTGTTGCTTCACCTGGCTCTAATGACCAATACTATGTCTTAGGATATAATTCATCAGGTGTTCCAGTAGCCACAGCAACTATCGATGGCGGAACCTTCTAAGCTAACACATTAAGTCTAACGAGCCTCTTCATTGAGGCTTTTTAGTGCATAGTTCATCGATACCGTGCGACCAAGCACATTTCATTATTTTCATCATTCCGCACATGCCATATCAGTATCAGTACGAGAGGGACTATTATATAGACTAGAGAGGGGTAAACCATTGCACAAAGCCTCTAATACACCTTAATATAGGACTATTCTATCCATATATCCTAATAGAGCAGGTGCTTTTGACTTGCCGTGCCTCAGAATACTACTGAATATGTAAATGATTATCATTATCATTTGCACTCAATCTACAGGAGGGTTCAGAATACCTCTGTGCTCGTTCGATTCATTAAGGCAAAGTCCTCTACTTTCGCAGAGGAACGCTACGGCCTCAGAACTATACTGAGGGTCCCTAGAACTCCTTAGATTAAATCATTTCGCTTATCCATAGGTAACCACAGACTGACACCGAATCGTTTTATATACCAGTCCAGCGCCCTGTATGCTCCACCTGAGTGAATGACTACAGAGGAGACTCAGCATGTCTACAGCTTTATATAGAATACTACTGAGGCTCAACGGTTGAACACGCGACAAACGGTATAATAATGAAGTATACTGTGGTCCTCTGAGCTCTCAACGCCTTATAATAAAAATGAGATTAAATATTTGGGCTGCCCTTAAACGTACCACTGCACACTCACGCACACACACACTGCTATTTTTTTAGAATGAGACAGTGCGCAACCGTATTCCTCAGATCGCTTCTCCTTGCCGAAACAAAATACTACTGTATTATATTCTATTTGGATGGCGAGTCTTCCGTATACTTCTGATGAATACCGCGACGAACCGTTTACCTTCTGATATATAGGGTGCGAATCGTACACATTCTGATTTGAATGGTGCATTTAGTTCCTAGCTCAATATCTAACTTGTATAAATAAAGGTAAGAGCGGGATATATATTCTGCTAGACACAATTTAATAAGAGCATAGATATGGCTGGTACTGTAGTAAAAATCAAACAGTCTAGTGTTGCGGGTAAATTACCTTCAGCATCGGACCTTCAACAAGGCGAACTAGCGCTTAACACAGCGGACATAAAACTATACTCAAAGAACGGAGCAGGTGAAATAATAACACTTGCATCAGGAGCGGCAGCTGCTGCCAAGACAACTATAGATATGGGTGACGTGAATAGACTCATTTGGATAGATGCTGGTGATTCAGATGATGTCGCATACGTAACCCAAGGTTCATATGACGGAGGAGATGCATAAGCATGGCTACAATATTTAAGATAAGAAGAGATACCTCGGCTAACTGGTCGAGCAATAACCCTACTCTTGCCGATGGTGAACTGGGATTAGATAAAACAAATACCTACCTGAAAGTTGGTGATGGTTCCACAGCATGGAATTCCTTAGGCCAATTCACTCAAACTCAAGAGAGTGTTGAAGACCACATAGGTGGAATGGTAACAGGTAATACCGAAACCTTCATCACAGTAACATATGAAGATGGCGATGGAACACTAGACTTTGTAGTTCCCGTCCTTGATGAAGATGCTATGGGTTCTAACTCCGCTGCTCATCTAGCTACTCAGCAATCTATTAAAGCTTATGTTGATGCTCAGGTAACTGCCCAAGACTTTGATTTTGACGGTGATGCAGGCGGTGAATTAAGCATTGACCTTGACTCAGAAAAATTAACGTTCACTGGTGGAACAGGTATTACTACAACAGGTGCTAGTAATACAATGACATTTGCTATTGATGCAACTGTTGCTACTCTTACTGGTTCACAAACTCTTACAAACAAATCTTTAACTAGTCCTGCTATAACAGGTAACTTATCAGGTGATGCATTCCTTGATGAGGATAACATGGCTAGTAACTCTGCTACTAAGGCAGCTTCTCAACAATCCATTAAGGCATATGTAGATGCTCAAGTAACAGCATCAGACCTAGACTTCCAAGGTGATAGTGGTGGTGCATTAAGCATTGACCTAGATTCAGAAACTTTAGATATTGCGGGTGGTACAAACATTACTACTGCAGGTTCTGGTAATACTATTACAGTAGCCATTGCACCTCTTGATGAGGATAACATGGCAAGCAATAGTGCTACTCAAGTTGCATCGCAACAATCTATCAAAGCATATGTAGATGCTCAAGTAGATACAGCCGATACACTAGCTGAAATGACTGATGTTACTCTTACAACTCCAGCTGATGGTTCCCTATTACTTTATGATACTGGCAATTCAGTTTGGATTGACAATGTCATGTCAGGTGATGCCACTCTAGCTGATACCGGTGCAGTAACACTTGCTACGGTTAACTCTAATGTAGGTTCATTTGGTGGTGCCACGGCAATACCAGTTCTTACAGTTAATGCTAAAGGATTAGTTACAGCAGCAAGCACTGCAAGCATTACAACTACATTAACGGTTGGAGCTGATTCAGGTTCTAATGATACGGTAGCTCTTGCTTCAGATACATTAGATTTCTCAGGTGGAACAGGTATAGACACTACAGTATCCGACAATGATATCTCAATTGCTATTGACGGTACGGTTACTACTCTTGCTGGTTCACAAACATTAACTAATAAGACACTAACAACTCCTGTTATTGCTTCATTAAAACCAAATGGTTCTACTACATTGACAATGCCTGCGGCAACAGATCAATTAGTAGGTAGAGCAACAACAGATACATTAACAAACAAAACATTAACAGCTGCTACATTAACGAGCCCAGTCCTTAATACAGGTGTAAGTGGTTCAGCGGTTAAAGACGAAGATGATATGACATCTAACTCTGCTACCCACCTAGCAACTCAACAATCTATTAAAGCATATGTTGATACGACTGTTACTGCTCAAGATTTAGATATAGCTGGTGACTCTGGTACAGGAGCTATTGATTTAGATTCTGAAACACTCACAATAGCAGGTACAGCAAACGAAATTGAAACAGCAATGTCAGGTAATACCCTTACGGTTGGGTTACCTACTAACGTAACCATTGCTGGTAACCTAACAGTATCAGGAACTCAAACAACAGTATCCTCAACTACAGTAACGGTTGCAGACCCAATGCTTTCATTGGCTACAAACAATGGTGCTGCAGATGCAGTTGATATAGGTTTATATGGATTATACGATACGAGCGGGTCACAAGATTTATATGGTGGTCTCTTTAGAGATGCATCAGACTCAGGTAAATGGAAACTATATAAGGATTCACAAGCCGAACCAACCACTACAGTTAATGTAGGTGCTACTGGTCATGCGACTGGTACATTGGTTGCTACCCTTGAAGGTAATGTAACAGGAAATGTAGTAGGTAACCTTACAGGTAATGTAACGGGTAATACATCAGGCACGGCGTTATCAGTTACACAAGCCGCGCAAACAGCTATTACTTCTGTAGGTACTCTTACAGCATTACAAGTTGATAACATAAACATTAATGGAAATACTATTTCAACTACTGGCGGTACCGATTTAAATATTGGCCCAGTGGCTGGACAACAAATTGTATTAGACGGTGCAATCGTTGTAGATGCTGGTGTAGTTACCGGTGCTACAAGTATTACATCAACAGCATTTGTCGGTGACTTAACCGGTTCAGTAACAGGAGCATCAAGCTTAAACTTACTGAAGGCTGGTGGTGCAATGACTGGTGCCATTACTACTAACTCCACATTTGATGGAAGGGATGTAGCAACTGATGGAACGAAACTAGATACCATAGAAACAAATGCTGATGTAACCGATGCAACAAATGTTAATGCTGCTGGTGCTCTTATGTTATCAGATACTACAACTGCTGGTTTGGGAATTGTGGTTGATGAAGATAACATGGCATCTGACCTTGCTACTAAAGTACCTACTCAACAATCGGTTAAAGCTTATGTTGATGCCCAAGTAACCGCGCAAGATCTTGATTTCCAAGGCGATTCAGGTGGTGCACTTAGTATTGATTTAGATAGTGAGACATTAGATATTGCTGGTGGTACAGGTATTGATACGAGTGGTTCAAGTAATACTCTTACAGTAGCCATTGACTCTACCGTTGCCACATTAGCAGGTAGTCAGACACTTACAAATAAAACATTAACCTCACCGGTATTAAACACTGGTGTAAGTGGTTCAGCTATTAAAGATGAAGATAATATGTCTTCTAATAGTGCCACTCATCTTGCTACTCAACAAAGTATTAAAGCTTATGTTGATGGACAGACAACAGACGAAACTGCTGAGGGTTCAAATAATTTATACTACACAGAGGAAAGGTTTGATGATAGATTAAATGCAGTAATGATTGCTGGTACAAACCTTACAGCAACATATGATGATGTAGCAAATACATATAGATTAGATGCAGCAACAAGTGAAGGTGCTGGTTATGACCTAAGTAATAACGATACAGATGATGTAGCTGAAGGAACAGGTAATTTATACCACACCAATGCAAGAGTTGATGCAAGGATTGCAGGAGCTATATTAGATGAAGATAACATGGCTAGTAACTCAGCTACATATGTTGCTTCCCAACAATCTGTTAAAGCTTATGTAGACGCTCAAGTCACGGCACAAGATTTAGATTTAACAACAGATTCTGGTACAATAGCTATTGACTTAGATAGTGAAACATTATCTATCTTAGGTGGAACAGGATTAAGTTCAAGTGCTACAGGTAATGCAGCAACGCTTGCTATTGATGCAACAGTTACAACCTTAACTGGTTCACAAACCTTAACTAATAAAACATTAACAAGTCCAGTATTCAATACAGGAGTGAGTGGTAGTGCAATTAAAGATGAAGACAATATGGCATCTGATTCTGCTACTCATCTAGCAACTCAACAATCTATTAAAAAATATGTTGATGACCAAGATACAGATGATGTTGCAGAAGGTTCATCTAATTTATATCACACAACTGCAAGAGCAAGAGCAGCAATCAGTGTTACTGATGCTGGAGGTGATGGGTCATGTGCTTATAACTCAAGCACTGGTGTTATAACTTATACTGGGCCAAGTGCTTCTGAAGTAAGAGCTCATATAAGTGGTGGTACAGGTGTTACAGTTTCAAGTGGTGAGATTGCAATTGGACAAGCAGTAGCAACAAACTCTAATGTTCAGTTTGCTAATATTGTTGCAACAGGTAACTTCACAGTTAATGGTACAACCACTACAGTAGCTTCAACTAACACTACACATACTGATGCATTAATTGAATATGCTACTGGTACTTCAGGTACACCGGCCAATGATGCTGGTATTGTTATTGAACGTGGTTCATCTGATAACGCATTCATTGGATTTGATGAGAGCGCAGATAAATTTACAGTTGGTACAGGTTCATTTACAGGAGCTTCAACTGGTAACTTAACAATTACGAAAGGAACATTGGTTGCAGACATTGAAGGTGACCTAACTGGTTCGGTAACAGGAGCTGCAAGCTTAAACTTACTTAAGACTGGTGGTGCCATGACAGGTGCTATCACAACTAACTCTACCTTTGATGGAAGGGATATTGCAACAGATGGTACCAAGTTAGATACTATTGAAACATCTGCTACAGCAGACCAAACAGCTGCAGAGATAAGAGTACTTGTTGGTTCAGCCAGTGATTCAAATGTATTCACAGATGCTGACCATTCAAAATTAGATGCTATTGAAGCTAGTGCTACTGCAGACCAAACCGCTGCAGAGATTGTTGCATTAGTTGAAGCAGGAACAGATTCAAACACATTTACAGATGCAGACCATAGCAAACTAAATGCTATTGAAGCATCGGCCGATGTCACAGATGCTACGAATGTAGAAGCTGCTGGCGCGGTTATGGAATCAGGTAATACTGCTTCCGCAAAGATACCAGCTGGAACGACAGCACAAAGAGATGGTTCTCCAAGTGTTGGTTACTTCAGATGGAATACAACTGAGGAGCAAGCTGAAATCTATGATGGAAGTGCTTGGAGCTTAGTTGGTGGTGGTAACACTACCGAAGAACCATTATGGGAACACGAAAGTGTGGTGTCATCTAACTATGTAATGACTGATGGCAACAATGCAATTTCAGCGGGACCTATAATAATTAATAGCAGCGCATCCGTTACAGTTGGCACAGGGTCAACTTGGGTAGTTGTATAAATAGATATAAATAAATTTTTTAGGAGACGATAAATGTCAAAGATAAAATTAACAGGTGATTCAGGCGGAACTGGTGTATTTACTATTGCTTCTCCTAATTCATCTACAGATAGAACAATCACTTTACCAGATGACGCTGGTACGATTGTAACAACAGCACAAGCAGATGGGTCAGGTTATTCCTTCGTCATTGACGAAGATAACATGGCATCTAACAGTGCTACCAAAATACCTACACAGCAATCCGTCAAAGCTTATGTAGATGCTCAGATAGCAACAGAAGATACGCTTGCCGAATTAAACGATACAACTATTACTTCAGCAGCTGATGGTTCTTTATTGTTATATGATACAGGAACATCAATGTGGATTGACAATGTTATGAGTGGCGATGCTACTTTAACAGATGGTGGTGTAATATCACTAGCTGCTAACACTGTAGATTCCTCAGAACTAGTCGATGGTTCAGTTGACCTATCTCATATGTCCGCCAACTCTGTAGATAGCGATCAATACGTTGATGGTTCAATAGACACAGCTCATATAGCAGCAGATAATATTACATCAGCATTGATTGCTGATGACCAAATTGATTCTGAACATATTGTAGATGGTTCAATTGACTTAGCTCATATGAGTGTTAACAGTATTGATTCCGATCAATACGTTGATGGCTCTATTGACTTAGCTCATATGTCCGCCAACAGTATTGATTCAGACCAGTATGTTGATGGTTCAATTGATACAGCTCATATTGCTGATGCTCAAGTAACATTAGCAAAGATTGCTAGTCAAGCTGCTAACACAGTTTTAGTAAGAGATGCAAATAGCTCGGGTGTAGTATCTGCTAAAGCACTTGCTACTACTCAAATATTAATTGGTGATGGCACAGGATTTACTGCTGCTGCACTAAGTGGTGATGTAACAATGACTAATGCAGGTGCTGTAAGCCTTGCTGCTAACACGGTTGATTCAGCTGAGTTAGTAGATGGTTCAGTTGACTTATCTCATATGAGTGCTAACTCAGTAGATAGTGACCAATACGTTGATGGTTCAATAGACCTAATTCATATGTCAGTTAACTCTATAGACAGTGACCAGTATGTAGATGGTTCAATTGACTTAGCTCACTTAGCTGCTGATTCAGTTGATGGTACTAAGATTGCTGATGATGCAATTGATTCTGAACACTATGCTGCTGGTTCTATTGATACAGCTCATATTGCTGCGGACCAAATTACCAGTGCTCTTATTGCTGATGACCAAATTGATAGTGAACATATCGCCGCAGGCGCGGTGGACAACGAACACATGGCTGCTAACTCAGTTGATAGTACACAGATTGCAAGTGGTGCTGTTGACTTAGCTCATATGTCGGTTAACTCTGTTGATTCAGACCAGTATGTAGATGGTTCAATTGATACTGCCCATATCGCGGCAGATCAAATCACTGCAGCATTGATTGCAGATGATGTTGTTAATAGTGAACACATCGCGGCAGGTGCAGTAGACCTAGAACATATGTCGGTTAACTCTATTGATAGCGATCAATATGTTGATGGGTCAATTGACCTAGCTCATATGTCTGCTAACTCAGTAGACAGCGACCAGTATGTAGATGGTTCAGTAGATAATGTTCACATGGCCAATTCAACTATTACAGTAAGTGATGGTTCAAACTCGACAGCCACGGCTCTCGGTGGTACAGTTACTTTCGCCGGAACTACCAACGAAGTTGAAGTTGCTGAGTCTTCAGGAACGATAACAGTTGGTCTACCAAACAATGTAACAATTGCTGGTAACCTAACGGTGTCTGGTACTAACACTTCAGTTAGCTCAACCACAATCGAAGTTGCTGACCCATTACTTGAATTAGCTACGAATAACAATGCAGCAGACGCGGTAGACATTGGTCTATATGGTTTGTATGATACATCAGGTTCACAAGACTTATATGGTGGATTATTCAGAGATGCTTCTGATTCAGGTAAGTGGAAACTATTTAAAGATAACCAAGCACAACCTACTACAACAGTTAATGTTGCAGGTACTGGCTATGCAGTTGGTACATTAGTTGCTAACCTTGAAGGTGCTGTTGCAGGAAATGCTACTACAGCAACTACCTTAGCAACTGGTAGAACAATTGGAATGACAGGTGATGTTGTTTGGACATCAGCCTCATTCACTGGTGGAGGCAATGTAACAGGAGTTGCAACCATACAAGCTGATGCAGTTGACTCAGCAGAGATTGCAAGTGGTGCTATTGACTTAGACCATATGAGTGCAAACTCTGTAGATTCAGACCAATACGTTGATGGTTCAATTGACTTAGTTCATATGAGTGCAAACTCGGTTGACTCCGATCAATATGTTGATGGCTCTATTGATACTGCTCACATTGCAGCGGATCAGATTACATCTGCATTGATTGCTGATGACCAGATTGATTCAGAACATATAGCTGCAGGCGCAGTTGATAATGAGCACATGGCTGCTAACTCTGTAGATTCAGCACAGTATGTTGATGGCTCTATTGACTTAGCTCATATGTCAGTTAACTCAATTGACAGTGACCAATATGTTGATGGCTCTATTGATACAGCTCACATTGCTAACTTACAAATCACAACAGGTTTGATTGCAGCTGACGCAGTTACAGGAGCTAAGATTGCAGATGATACAATTGATAGTGAACACTATGTTGCTGGTTCAATTGATAATGAACACTTAGCAGATGATGCAGTTGATTCAGATGAGATTGCGGCAGGAGCTATTGACCTAGCTCATATGTCAGTTAACTCGATTGACTCAGACCAGTATGTAGATGGTTCAATTGACCTGGCTCATATGTCAGCTAACTCAATTGATTCAGACCAATACGTGGATGGTTCAATTGATGGTGCACATATTGCTAATGACGTTATTGATAGTCAACATTATGCTGCAGATTCTATTGATGAAGAGCATATTGCAAATGATGCTGTTGGTTCAGCTGAATTGAAATCATTAGCAACATTATTAATTGTTAACTCAGCAGGTACAACTGTTGCAACATATCATTGCGCAGGAGCTTAAATATAAAATAACATCTATTTATACTTTTCTTTTTAAGATTAGTATAAATAGATTTAACAAAAGGAATAAATAATACTATGGCCGCAAGAACACCCTTAAAAATAGATGGTACTAATGTTAAAGAAATGTCAAGTACCGATTATGATAACATCGTTGCACGAACGGCATACCTATATCTAACTGACCCATCTGTTACATTGTCAGTTGTTGGTAGTAGTGGTTCATTGGATTCTATGAATGATACAAGAACTCAAGCCGGTGCAGCTACGACTCATGCGAGTAGCTTCCGATCTGCAGGAGATACTCCGGATGTAAGTACTGTAACAGTAACCTATGATAAGATTACTGAAGCAACTGCTTCGTTATCGGCACCAGCTGATACGAACAATATAAGATTTCCAGTTTGGAATAACAGTGGAAACATACAAGCTATGACTTTACAAGAAGTGTATGATACATATGTTAGTGATGCAATTGATGCTGTCATTGCAGCTCAACCATATAAGATACATACATCTACTTCAGCTCCATCTGGATATACCAATGTTTCAACAACAGCGGTGTTTACAGATACGCGTGCAGATGCTGGAGCATATAGTGCTGGCGGTATTACTGAAACACAAGACCAACCAACTACTATAACTAATTATTATCTTCATAGAGCTAATGGTTCATCTACAGCATACAGTGCAACACCAATGTATATTAATGGAAGTCAAAACTTGCAGGAATATACATCTGCAGAGTTTGATGCTATTATGAAAGAAGTACTTAGATATACTACAGTGAATGATAGTGGTAATACAATGAGATTTTTCATTGATGGATCAGGTACAAACATGGGTACTGGTATGGTTAACACCAAACTAAACAGTTCGACATATGCACAACGTGAAGTTGGTGGAGATGATTATCGAACACAAGAATTTCCGGCTGGTTCAGCGGCAACTATTTCAACATACTATTTAAAAGCGAGGAAAGTATAATGGCAACGGCAACAGCTACTAAAAAACCATTACCAATGATTAATAAAGACAGTTATGTCACAGCCACCTTCATTGATAATGATAGAAAAAATATTGAAGTTTTGGTAAGGCATCATGAAAATGAAAATGAAATGACACCACTCATAATTGAAGCTTCAGATGAGCAACAAGATTTTAATGATTTAATGGAACTTGTTACTATGGATCAACTCCATGAACAAACATGGGAAAATAAAAAAGCAGAGAGTGATGCTTTCTTATCAATGGCAAGACAGGTTATTGCTGATGAGTTTAATGAAGCAGAGATGATTGGAACTGCTAAAGCAGAAGCTGCAGTGATGGATGAGCAAATGTTTACAAGAACAAAAATCTATCCTACAATTGTTGATACTCTTTTTACAAACATGGAAAATGAAGATCACTTATTTGCTTTAAAGCTAGCATTGTTTGAAGTACAAGAGATTAGAGAATCAACTAACACTAAAGCAAAGACTGCATTAAGGAAAGGTAAAAATAAAATTGAAGTATTAAGACATGCTTTTGATATTTGTGGTGTAAGACAAATGGATACTGATGTACCAGCTATTTCAACTCCTGAAGAAAATGATGCAGCAATACAAACTCTTGATGCTACACCTCAATCAACCAAAGGTGTTTCTAATGCTGTTGTAGATGTAGCACGTCCTACTACAACTGTTAAGAAAAAACCAGGCGTTTCTAAGAAGAAGGCATAAGATATTTAGACCACCAACCGGTCCAGCCTTCTTCCATAAGGTGGTGTAGTTGACCTAATGTAACTATACCCATCGCAGCATGTGGAGATGTTGTATTAATCTTTGGACATACTGGGTCAAATATATTATATTCAATTTCCTTATAATAAAATTCATCACTCCCCTTATTATATTTTCTCATATACATATCTGCATAAGGCCAGAACTTTTCCCATATATGAGATACATCACCAGTCCAAGAAACAATAGATGAGTTAAGAGGTGTGTGTCCAAAGTCTGGCCTCCACCACTTATCATCTAATAGTGTAAATTCTTTTCTCCATAGGTTTGGTAACCTACCATAGATAACCACATCTAAATCAAAATATAAATTCTGCCCATCTCTAAACTTATCATACATTTGGAATTTATTATACCAGTTACCATATAAGTTTTCTTCAATAACTTCAAAGGTATCATACTGTATATCAGAATGAGTGTCTATCATGTACTTTAAGTTATCAACATGCCATTGAGTAAACTTACTACCAAACCTACAACATATTATTCTCTTCATTTCCAATAGTCCTTAACCCACCCACTGTTATGTATAGTATTATCTGGTCCTAACATATGTACTACTTTGATATCAGGATTTACATCATCTAAAATCATGTAATCAGCATCAAACTTTTCACAATACTTTTTAGTAAGTAAAAAATTCTTATAAAAATCATCTTCTCCTCCATGATATTTAGCTATCCATTTTTCTGGTGTCTTAGTTATTTTAGTTTGTTTATTTCTCTTATCCCAAACTACTTTCCAATTAACATAATTTTGTTCTCCATAATATTCATAATGAACAACATCATCTTTATACCATTTCGTTTGCCAATATTCAGGATTTCTAATAAAGTCATCCCATACAAAGTCTAAACTTCCAGATTTAAATTTATAAAACCCACCATTTGTTTCTAATGCTAATCCCTTCTGTATTGACTCATCTGAGTTCCACCATACACCATACGTAACTAATTCATTATCTTCTACAGGGTATCCTATAAGATCGTCAACATCACCTGTAATGACTTGGTCAATATCCATTACTATAATTTCATCACCCTCTTTTTGAAATGCATAGTGTGGTGAGAAGAATTTTAGTTTATGCCAATGTTTTTTAACAGGGCTATTATAATTATATGGTAGTACTATATCTGCTTTAACATTAGGATTATCACTTATGCATATAGATTGAAATGGAATGCTTGAGTTTCTTTTTATACTTCTAAATAGTTTCCCTACATAATCAGGAGAATATTTATTTCCAAAGTATACTGTACATATCTTAAGCATCTAACCTCCTCCATACACAATCAAAATCTTTACAGATTGCATGTACTATTTTTGTTTTAGCTGGAATGAAACGTTGTCTATCAAAGAAGTAATGCCATACATCGTCAAGCCATTGTACATCAATATTATTAACTTGTAACTTATAAGAAAAAATAGTTTCATTATCATACCTAAACATATCAATAATGTTTTGAGGATACATACCGGTTTCAGCATATGCATCGCTTCTTAATGCTGACATTAATTCTATTATATGTTCAAACCCACCAAAGTAATCTAGCTTCTTTATATGTTCTGCGTTTGCTCCAATAATTCCAGTGTTGATTACATCATTAGCAGGATGGTACCCACCATCTACTAACATAGCATGACAATTAAAATATTTTGCTGTTGGACTTCTAATGCTATGGTTAACCCTTAAGTCTGTAACAACATTATCATTGTTATCAAGAACACATATACCCTTTGACAGATCCCATGCATCAAAGAAACTTTCATCAGTTAATGGTATAGCATCAAAATCTAAATATAAAATTTCATCATACACCTTTGCTAATTCATAAAGGATATGTATCTTATAAAAGTTTATTATTTCGTAACCGGTAAATACTGGATAGTCTTTAGAGAATTGGTGTTGCCATTCTATATACTTCTTATCATAACCATACATCTTAAATGATGCACCAATCTTTTTAGCATAATCTTTTTTAGATGAGATGAGTCTATCTTCATGTACTTTAAAAGCGTTAACAGTTTCGTTTGCTTTCTTTATTGTATCATTTTTATTTTTTGATGTAGTGCCAAAATGTTCAGCTGCCGGTATGTCAACATAAATACTATAAACTATTCTTTTCATATCTTTCCTATTAACAGGTATCTAGTACCTCTCTCGTCTTCTAATTCATCCTCTACTAATACCTCTGCTGCAGGAGGTAGTTGTCCTTTAAATTCTTCTATACTATTTACGCAATTGGTATGACCTAGTATATCAAACATATTATTAGAAGTAAAAGCAAAATGAGAATCTTTAGGAACTCTAGTCCACCAAGGATTCTTATATGGTTCTTTGCGTTCTTTATTTATTACTCCCCACTCATTCATTGGAGGCATGTGTTCACATGAAGTATTAATAAAAATAGTAGCAGTAGTATAACTCTCTCTATAAATTCTAAATATATCATCTACTATCCAATTAACTTTATGGTACTCATCAAAGAGTCTATTCTTACCAATTGTAATAACATTATTATCTGAATCAATCGCAGTAATTTTACGAACTTTATCATGCAGTAATGGTATAAGAACACTTCCATACCAACAACCAAATATAACAACTTCAGTTTCTTTTACATTTAAAAGATTTAATTTATCTAATTCATTAACTAATTTTGTTTTAGCTTTAATCTGGTTATCACTAAATGAATCTAAAATATCTTCTTCATAATTTACTTCATGTTTAATTGCAGTGAATACATTATCAAGCAAGCTTCTATCTTGGTCTTCATCTAATAACAACTGGAGAAATAAGAGATTGTCCTCTTGTTCTATTGCAGTTATAACATCAAGTACGTGGTCAACTCCTTTAGCTTTAGGATTTTTTAAGTTTAATATATTTGTTATATGTTGTAACTTATCTCTACTAAGCATTAACTCCACCCATCATGAGTTACTTTCTTAATTAACATCCAATCATTAATTACTAATATATCTATAGCAGTTTCTCTAAACGTTCTAATTGCATGCCACGGTTCTTCTACGATAGGCTCATTAGAATTAAAACTAGTATTGAGTAACATAGGTATATGTGTTAACTTATAAAACTCATTAATGATATCATAATACTTTTTATTTTGTTTTCTATTAATTGTTTGTATCCTTGCTGTTCCATCAACATGAGTAACGCCTGGAATCTTATCAGATATTACCGGCATAATTCTTGACATATATGGAGATGGTTGATTTGTAGCAAAGTATTTTTGATAATGTTCTTCCAATACTGTAGGAGCAAATGGTCTAAAGTCTTCTCTATTTTTAATTGTACTATTAATAATATCTTTTATGTTAGGATTACGTGGGTCTGCTAGTATACTTCTATTACCCAATGCTCTATTGCCACTTTCAGATTTACCTTGGAACCAACCTACTGTTTTACCTTTAGAAATTTGTTTAGCAACTTTTTTCATATTAAGTTTTTCCCAATGTAATTCTTCATAACCCCATTCAAATCTTGCAGGAGGTTTCCAATCATATTCTTTACCAGCATAAGTAGCTACTACATGTTTTTTACCATTCAATACATAGTTAGCATGTTGGTATACACCACAAGCTTGACCTTCATCACCAACTGCAGGTGGAACAAAAACATTCGCCCATTTCTTTGTGAATGCTTCATTCATATATCCATTATAAGATACACCACCAGCAACACAAAGATTCTCTGAGGATTTAAGTGGATAAACATTATCTTTTATTTTATCCATTGTAAATATCTGAAGAGTGTGTGCTAAGTCTTCTTTCCTATATCTCTTTAAATCGATATGTTCAAATTTCTCTTGCTTCTTTTCAGTGATTGGACCAGAACATATTGTTTCAAATATCTCATAGAAATAATCATTCCTTTGACCATAAGCAGATAGTCCCATAAGTTTACCTGCTCCTAATGTACCAAACCCAGTTAAGTTTGACATGTGATTCCATAACCAACCAATAGGTAAGTCATCAGATAGATCAATCATATTATTATTTTTATCAAAGAAGCAACATCTATATCTATTACCAATACCATCAATAGCTAATTTATCTGACTCTTCAAATCCTGAATTAAGAAATGCATATGTAGCATGTGATTGGTGATGGTCTATAAAGTATATCCCATCTTTATAATAATGGTCCCATAACTTTTCAGGTTGCCAATCAAATATTTCGTCATGTCCTTTTAATACCGTTTCAAGTAATTCATCTTTTGACATTCTTACACCACCATAAGTATATGTGAATGCTAAGACACCATCATCAGGTTTCTTAAAATATTCTTTTGTAAATGCATCGTTAAGTTTATAGTCACCAATATTTAATATATCAGATTGATGAGCATAAGCTTCTGCATGGTAAGGCAAGTTATGTTTAAACCTTGTTTGCCTTTCCCTTTGATTGTGCCATACCCCATCGTATGTATTGTGATCGTGTAGGTTTAATGCTACTCCCATTATTTTTTTATTCATTTAGTATGCTCGCATATTTTTTAATATTAAAGTGTCCTTTTGGTTGGACATATTCTGTACAGGTTTTACAATAGTTTTCATATTTAAATAATCTGAAGTTCATCATCTTATCTACATTCTCTTGAGTAATTTCAAATTCTTTAGAGGTGATAGCATTGAATGCAAACTTCTTACTACAATGCACTAGCTTTTGATTCTCAAAATTAATAACAGGTACCATAGGAAATGCTGCACACATTTTCCTATCTATCTCAGCTGCTTGGGAATTCAATTGTATCTCGCCGAAGTTGGGTGCCCTACCATTAAACTCTTTCCATAAAGTATTTTTATGATTTAGTTTTTCCATTGCTTCAGGATATAGATGTTTATACTTCTCAAAGTTAGGTGTCTTAATAACTAAGTTATAATTATTAAATTCATTCTCATCATGAAACTCATATGACTTTGGTCCTAACAAAGATATTTCATGCTCATAAAAATCTAATATGAAATGTTCAACATATATTATATCAGGATCTGTTAATACTTGTGGGTACCTTCTCCTTACTGTTGAGTTAGATAATACTTCACACACATGATTAGGATTACTTTTAATTGCTTTAATAACTTCAGGTAAATTCTTAATTAATCCAGGTTCACCACCAAGTATGTTACATCTTGTTTTATAGTTTCTTAAATAATATAATGTTCTCTCTAAGAACTCCATGTCAACTGTTAGGTTCCTTTGTTCCAATGTATAACTTGTACAATAATGACAATCCTTATTACAAGACATTGACAAAAAGAAGTCTATTGCTAAATAATTATTTTGTACGTTTGTTAAGTTTATCATGAATAAATTTGTTAAATGCTATTATTAATTTTGCTTTAGGTTTATCTTTAAATGGAACATCATTCCATTTAGGATAATCTGGCATAGTATATATTTTTTCTACAATATAAGAATATATATCTTCTGATTCTTCAGCACAATATCTTTCATCAATTATTACATCACCTATTACGAGCTCCATACTCTTAATAAGTGTTTCTAATTTTTTATCATCAATAAATGTCATATTAGCATTATCATCTATTACAACAATTTTATTATTTATTATTTCAATCATACTGACATTAAAATTATATTAATAACTTCTTCTATTTCTTCATCTCTCAAATATGGATTCATTGGTAATGTTAATATTGTATCACATATTTGTTTTGAATTTTTAAATCCATTACTTCTATGTATAAGTGTTTCATACATTGGATGTTCTGGAATAGGTTTAGGATAATGTATTCCTGATTCTTTTATTCTATCTTTTATTTTATCTCTTAACTCTTTAGTCTCAAACCTTATAACATATTTATGGTAAGTATGATTTAATCCAACCTCAGGTTTTTGTATATGAACTGGTAAATCTTTAAATGCTTCATCATATGTTTCAGCAATAACCTGTCTTTGAAAATTCCACTTAACCATCTTCCCTAATCTAAAATTAATAAACTCAGCATTCATACCAAGCATCTTAGAATTATATCCTAATACTTCATGCTCACCATGCTTTCTTAATTTTCTAAATAACACCGCTTGTTCTTTATCGTCTGTAAGTATAGCACCACCTCCAGCAATACCAGCAACTTGTTTATTAGCATTAAAACTAAATGTACTAATATCTCCTATGTTACCTGCTATCCATCCATTGTAATTAGAACCTAACGCTTGGCAAGCATCTTCAATAAAGACAATATTGTTTTGCTTGCAGTACTCTTGTATTTCTGCAGTGTCAGATATACTTCCAAATAGAAATGGATATACAATTGCTTTTGTTTTATTACTCACCATCTCTTCAATGCTTTCTAATGTTATGTGATATGTATCTAAATCTACATCACAAAATACTGGTGTGGCACCAGCTAATGATACACATGATGCTGATGATATCCAAGAGAAGCTAGTCACTAACACTTCATCATCAGGTTTAAGACCTAAACTCAATAAAGAAAATGTTAAAGCATCTGTACCACTACTACAAGCAACTGCAAACTTTCTACCAGTTAATTCTTTTAAACTCTTCTCAAGAAATTCTATATTTCTTTCTTGTTCTTTTTGCATTGTACTATCAAAGAGTTTTAGATACTCTTCTTTATTTTCTAAATATTCTCTATCCCAGCCCGTCATATATATTCTCCGATTTTTCTTTTATAAATTCACATATTTTTTCTTGCCCTTTAGCATTAGGGTGTTGATCTAATTCAGATATAACCCATTGCTTTTCTTGTTCCCAGGTTGTTCCATATTTTAAAATTTCATGTGTTAATGCATAACCACCATGCTGTATAGCTAAAGGCCACCCTGGAAATTTTTCAATATCAATAATCCTGCTAGTTTCATTAAGTAATCTTGAAAGTATTGCCTCATCTTTTTTTCTCTTACCTGGGTATTTCATTTTATCTTTTATATAATCTTTACCTCTAAATGTTATGTCATTTTCAGTAGGCCATAATCCATTTAAGAAATTTATATATGGATGCATCATACTAAATTGTATATATGGTAAGTCATATCTTTCACAAAGTATTTGTAATGCTAAATAATTTCTAATACTTTTACGCATCCAACCTATTATGTCACCCTTTGGTTGTACCCTTTCATTTTCCCAACTCCATCTCATATTAGAATCCCAATAAGACTTATGACCCATGCATATTTGATAATCCCATCTATGAGCTTGTGACCAACTAGCTATAACCATTCCTATTTTAGATTTGTTTTGTATCTTCATTATTATATCTTGTAATCTTGAGTATATGTATTCATTTCCACTACCAGCTTGAGATAAATTAATAAGCTTCATATCCCATTTTTCTGCTAATAGTTCTGGCCACTTAGGCCAAGACACATCCATATCAGGGTGAGCTCCAGATCTAAAATCAGGATCGCTAAAACTATCACCACTAACTATTAATATTTTTTTCAAACAAATCCTTTATTAGCATTAATTACTCTTGGCTTACTAGTCTTTCTACAAAATGTTTGACACTGCCTAGGAGCATTATCAGGATCAGATTCTAATCCTGTCCAAAAATCTTGCCATGTATCACTCATAAAAACATTTTTAATATCTTCTGCAGTATGAAGATTATCTATATGAAATTTCTCTTGATAAAATCCACGCTTTTCCATTGATTCTACATGCTGGTCTTTCTCACAACATGGAATAAAATATCCTAAACTATTAAACATAATATCCTTTGTTAAATCTTTACGTAAACAATCTGGGTCTATTTCATTAATTTCTTTATATCTTTTTTGATGTGGTTTTGGTATGATATCTGGACCTACATAGTTATCGTAATTATTCCAGAAATCTTCTTCACTTTCATAACCTTCTGTAATAGTTTCTATATTTATTCCCATCTGTTTAACAGTTGCTTTAGCTACTGTTGTATTTCTTGAGTCTATTGCATGTTTATCAATTGGTTTATATTTTACTAAGTCACCCACCCATCGTGTAGAATGATAATAATCAAAATTCATACCATATTGAGCAGCCATAAGATTACCTTCCTGAATATCATCTTGGTTATATTTAAATACAATCCATTGCCATTCAATATTAGCATCAAACTTTTCTCTACCAAGTTTCATCATTTTCCAAACTTGTTCTCCGTCTTGATTAATTCTATATTTATGAGAATCTTTTGGTAAACCATCTAATGCAAATGTCCATCTCCATTGTTCACCTTGGCAAAGTTTAAAAACCTCTTCCCACCATTTCTTTGATTTGCCACTACCATTTGTTCTAAAGAGTATTTTTTTATGTCTACCTTTAAGATGCTTTAATGTATCTATAAAATCCGGATGATAAATCGGATCTGATAAATTACCACAAAACTCATACCTATAAAATGTTTTAAATATAGTTTTATATTTCTCAAGTGGAACATTGTATCTACGATCCCAAGCTTGTTCTTTATATTTTTTAGAATGTATCATTTTACGATCATGTAATCCTTCCTCTCTCATAAAACATGCGGGGCACTTAAGTCTACAGATAATTCCTGGCTCGAAATTAATCTTTTGTTTTTTTATCCAACTCCAAGGAATCATATTATAAATTTAATTAAAAAATCTGCTATTGCTTTTTGTCCTTTTGCATTTGGATGACCATCTGTTTTTGATATTACTAATTTTCTATCATGTATTTCTTTTTTAGTTTCTCCTAATATTTTATTCTGCATAGAAAATCCACCTATGAATTCTGATATTGGCCACCCTATAAATTTATCAGTATTTAAAACTTGATCATATGATTCTATAATTGATAAACATTTATGAACAGAATTTCGATTTTTTTTCTTGGAGTCGCGATGGCCCGTAGATAATGTATCACCATCATACCAATCTTCAAATAAATGTCCAGTTTGCAATTGTCTATATGGTAAGTCATATCTTTCACAAAGTATTTGCAAGCTTTGCATCTCTCTAAGACTTCTTCGTGTTTGCCATTCTACACGAGTGGTTTTATCATGGGCCCATGATGTCCATGAATGTTTATGATTACTCGAATAAGGGCCTTGTGGTCCAGCTGGAGTTTTATCCATGCGACGGTCATGCGCACTTTCTATATAGTTTATTTGATAATCTCTTCTTTGGCCTTGAGACCAAGCAGCAATAACATAACCTATTTCTTCTTTAGGTGTTTTAGTAATTTCATCTAATAATGTTGAGTATACAAACGTATTCCCTTGTCCACCTCTAGCTAAACAAACTAATTCCATATCTAAATATTCAGCTATATACTCTGGCCACTTACGCCAAGACGTATCAAGTTCAGGGTGCCACGAAGACCTAAACTGTATGTCTGTAACGCTGTCTCCGCTAACTATTAATTTTTTCTTCATAAAACTCCAATAAAGTTTGTGCTATTAATTCATTACCTTCAGCATTAGGATGATTATCATATGCTGATATTACATAATCATTGGGCCATGGACCAAATAATTTCATGTTAAGAGCATCATCTGGCCCACCTAAAAAATTATTTTTAGAAAGTGATTTAGGAATAAATTTTTTAATATCTCTAATAGCTCTTTCTTTATCACCTTCATATATCATGCTATCTTTTTCTGGGTGCATACCTTCATTTATTATTTGTTGTTCAGTGGGAGGTAATCCATCTAAAAATTCTTGACATATATGTTGAGTTTGAACATGTATATAAGGTAAATTTTTACTTTCACATAGAGTTTGAAAATCAAGATAATAATTTAAACTTTCATGGGCCCACCCATATAAATCACCTTTTTTATCAAAGGGCATTCTCTCATGGGCCCATCTCCCCCATTTTCCAAAATGGTAATCGGTTCTAAAACATTGTGACCAACCAGCTATAACCAATCCTATATCATCATTATCAAAAGATGGGTATCTACGAGAATTATATTTTTTTGGATGCTTTATAATAAAATCTCTTAATGATGAATAGATATACTTATTCCCTGACCCAGACCTTCCTAGGTTAATACAATTCATATCTAATTTCTCAGCTAATAGTTCAGGCCATTTTGGCCAGCTGCAATCTAAAAGTGGATGAGCAGCTGAGCGCTGAGTGTTATCTGTAAAACTATCACCAGAAACTATTAATAGTTTTCGACCTTTAATCATTTTTTTTTTCGCTGATTCAATTGAATAATTGGCAGTCGCTATTTTTTGATAAGATTTTAAAGTTCCGTCATAACCTTTAGGTGCCCAACCTACTTCTGGTAATTCTTTGATTGGATATAGTTCATCACCAAAAGCCCAGTTCCTTTCATGACACCAGAAACATTTACCACATACTCTTGTAAAGCCTTGTGTAGCCCAAGCTGTACCAGTACATGATTTAGTATGTGGATAAATTTCTTTTAGTAACCAAGGATGCGAAAAATAAATATCAGCAATAAATTTTTTATCTACATTAATAAATGGTTGATATACTTGATTGAAACATGTTGGCCAGTTATTTTCATGTGTTCGTCGTGGTTCACTCCACTCTAAGAAATCATGTTTTATCATCTCTTCTTCAGATGGATTTTTTGACATACCATCAAACCGTAAAGGCTGGTCATATTTTAACATGAGTTTTCTTGTAATTCTATCTATTAATAATATCTTTACCATTCCAATAATGGTCATATCTTTATATCTGTCATAATGTTTTATACAATACTTAGCTTCTGTAAAATGCTTAGGGTCTTTATCATCGAATTCGAATACTTGTATATCTTGTAGATTAGCATGTGGAAATTCTTCTTGCATCTTATCGATAAACATAATCGCAGAGTCTGCATCACCTGGAGCATTTAAATCTCTACAAGTATATGGTAACCATTCAATATCTGGAAAATGTGTTAAGCAAAGATAGAGAGCTGATGCTGAATCGCATCCACCCGATAGTGATACTAAAACTTGACAGGGTAAACCATTATCATCAAGCTTAACATCATTTAATTCTTTAAGTTCTTCAATATCAAAAAATGGTATCGTTATATCATTATATGTTATTTTCATGTATTCCTTGTATTTCTCCAAGTCTCTAATTCTCTAGTCACATTAAAATATTCTTCATTCTTAATTTTCTTTACTGTATTCTTTTTACTAGGTGCTGGAAAATTATTATATATGTCTTTCATACTATCACGTATAT
>Ga0206683_10000566_pt1 | contig 26746 bp, 30 predicted proteins | sample M280m12015metaG_FD_155483 | JGI IMG/M metagenome (GOLD analysis project Ga0206683, IMG submission 155483) | Ammonia-oxidizing marine archaeal communities from Monterey Bay, California, United States - M2 80m 12015 | ecosystem: Environmental > Aquatic > Marine > Intertidal zone | place: USA...
TTTGCCTGTCTTTATCGGAGTAATTATGAAACAGCACATCCGGCAAACTGACTGCTCCAGTTTGTTGGCTCAATTCCATTAATCTTGGGGCCACCCAAGTCCAACTGACGTAATAACCAAATAGTACACCAGGTATTAACCACACTGCAGACAGTCCCCAAGCATAGGCAGCACCACTAACCCCTAGTAAAGTCCAAGCTGATGAAGAGCTTGCTGATGCACTTAAGGCTGCCACCCAAGGGCCTAATCCTCTATTGGCTAAATAAAAGTCATCTTGTGTTTTATTGCGATTCTTTGTTAAGAGCCCTACACCAATTAGGATGAGGTTGTATATAACAATGGTAATAATTACTTCTTTATTGGCCATAATGGTGCTTATTTATTTGGTAAAAGTACGATCTTAACATCTCTATCCTTGCCTTTCATATCTATGTGTTCATATGCTTTTAAGTAATCTTCTATGTTTAAGATTTAAAGCAAGATAACCCATCTTATTGTAATTGTTGTATTTGCTCTAAATCTTCCCTTTTAATTTCTGTGCTCTTACTCCAGATAATTAAACCTTCATTATTTACTACTATCGTGTAGGGAAGGGTTAAGATAGTGTTTCCGAGAGTCTGCATTAATTCATAGGCTTCACTCTGACCCACTAGAACAGGGAAATCTATACCTAACTCAGCTACAAAGCTATTCACTTGATCAATTTCATCAATTGCTATACCTAGAACATTGGCTTGATCTGTATTTCTGGTTAGATAATAGTTATTGAGTAAGGGCATTTCTTTTCTGCAAGGGGCACACCAGGTTGCCCAAAAATTGATTATTAAGGGTTCTTGATTGTGGAGATCCAAGATATTTATAGGCTGTCCATCTAAATCATCGAGTACAAAAGATTCAATATAGATGGGCTGGAGACCCTGATCATTAGAATTAATAACATAGAAAGTAACAAGGGATAAGAGGGAACTAATCACTATGATTATTAGGATCCTTTTACGAGTGAAGTATCCTATTAAATTTTTCATTTTGTTAATTGTTCGATACCCTCAATAAGTTCTTCAGAAGTGATAACACCAATCTTTCTCAATGAACTGATTTCATTTCCATCAGGGTTAATCATTATAATTGTGGGAGGCCCAAAGATATTAAATTGTTTCATTAATTGCTTATCGTCATCATTATTATCAGTAACATCAACTTTCAGAGCATTAAGTTGCTCAAAATAATTTAATAACTGATTATTATTAAATGTGTTTTTTTCTAAAGTTCTACATGAAATGCACCAGTCAGCAGTAAAGTAAATTAGTGAGGCTTGATCTTTAGTGGTTGCAGTATTGATCAATTGATTGAGATCAGTAATTGATTCAACTGGATCAAAATACTGGGTAGAAATTTTATTCGTTGTATTAGATTGATCAATCCCTAGATAAGATGGCGAATAAAAATACAAGCCAGAGAATAGAATTAATAATGATGTTCTTAATACTCTAGACAACGGAGAGCCTATTAGTTCTCCTTTAACTCTACCTAAGAAATAAAATATGGTAGAAACGATCAAAAGAACCCAAAGTTTTGATAAAAGGCTGTCACTGATAATTGGATTCATGATCCAAATGGCTAGAGCAAACATAACGAAACCAAAAACATTTTTTATTGTTTCGAGGTAATCTCCAGATTTTGGTAACCATCGAGAAGCTGACAAACCAATTATTATTAGAGGGATTCCTAAACCAAGACTCAAGGAAGATAGGGCAACAATGCCTCTAAAAATATTACCACTTTCTCCAATAACCATAAGAGTAGCAACTAAGGGTGGGGCAACACAGGCGGTCACTAGTAAAGCTGACAGCGAACCAATAATGACAACACCAATATAACTACCACCGACCTGATTTGATAACACTGTGTTGACTCTATTCATCACGTTACTTGGGAGTTGAACATTAAATAATCCCAACATCCCTAGTCCCAATACAATAAATAGAATTGACATAGAGATAATGAATGCTGGCAGAGTAAACAAAGCTTGCATTTGTTGACCAGCTAGTGCTGCTGCGACCCCTGCAATGCAATAAGTTATTGCCATACCTAAAACATAGCTCATTGATAAACCTAGGCTTTTTAATTTATTATTATTGGATTGACCGATAATAATTGAAGAGAGAATGGGTATGGTTGGTAAATGACAAGGTGTGAAAGCAAGAGCAAAACCCAGCCCAAGAAACATTAAAGAAACTAAAAAAATATTAGCCTCTGAGATGATATTGCCAAGCCTAACCTGATCAGAGATCTCTATACTTGATGTGTTTATTGAGGCCTCTGTAAGACTGTCCGCAGTAGCTGTTCTAAGCCATTTTTGAGGAGGGTAACATAGACCAATATCAGCACATCCCTGAGAGTTGATTTGAATGTCAAAGGCATTGATAGTTTCACCAGTGCTTATTGAAATTGGGATATAGACTGTGAAGTTTTTCCTAAAAATTTCAGTTTTACCAAAAAATTCATCTTCATACTTTATTCCCTCAGGAAGAGTTGTCGTACCTAATAGGATTCTTGAATCGAGACTAGAGTATGAAATTTTATCTTTATACAAATAGTATCCATCTTTAATTTGATGAGAAATTTGTATGACATTGTTTTGATAAGCCACCTCAACTGGAAAAGCATCTTGTGGTTTTAGCACTTGTTGGGCAAATATATTAATGGTAGCTAGAGAGAAGCATATTAATAAAACATTACTGAATGGCTTTGTTAGTCTGTTTAATCTTGTCAACATATGAATATCTTTCGTAAAAAAAACAAAAAAAGTTCTCAATCTAACTTGAATTTTTTAAATTCATCCTTATTATTAGCACTCTTCTATTGAGACTGCTAATTCTCAATGAGAAAGTAAAGAGATAATAACAAATTAAGGAGATCATAGATGAATATTCGTCCACTTCAAGATCGTGTGATTGTTAGACGCATGGAGGAAGAAACTACTTCACCAGGCGGAATTGTAATTCCTGATAGCGCTACTGAAAAACCCAGTAAGGGAGAAGTAGTCGCTGTAGGTAATGGGTTAGTTCTAGACAATGGTGAAATGAGACCATTGGATCTTAAAATAGGAGATAAAGTTCTGTTTGGAAAATACAGCGGAACCGAGGTCAAGATTGATGGTGAAGAACTCCTGGTCATGAAAGAAGATGATGTAATGGCAGTTTTTGATTAATTAACACCCATCATAAATATTAACTATTAAATAAAGAGGAAAAACAAATGGCTGCAAAAGAAGTTAAATTTGGTAATAGCGCTCGTCAAAAAATGTTAACTGGTATCAGTGTACTTGCTGATGCTGTAAAAGTTACTTTGGGTCCAAAAGGAAGAAACGTTGTTTTGGATAAAAGTTTTGGTGCTCCAACAGTAACCAAGGACGGAGTATCTGTTGCTAAAGAAATTGAGTTAGAAGATAATTTTGAGAATATGGGAGCACAGATGGTAAAAGAGGTTGCCTCTCAAACATCTGATATTGCTGGAGACGGAACGACCACAGCAACTGTACTTGCCCAAGCTATTTTTAGAGAAGGCTTAAAATCAGTAGCTGCTGGCTTTAATCCAATGGATCTTAAAAGAGGAATCGATAAAGCAACTGGTGCTGTTATTGAGAGCCTCCAATCAATCTCTGTGCCGTGTGGAGATGATACATCTATTGCTCAAGTAGGAACGATTTCAGCAAACTCTGACTCAGCAGTTGGTGAAGTTATTGCTGAGGCTATGCAAAAAGTTGGTAAGGAAGGCGTAATAACAGTCGAAGAGGCTTCTGGTTTAGAAAATGAGCTAGATGTTGTGGAAGGCATGCAATTTGACAGAGGTTATTTATCGCCTTATTTCATCAACCAAGCAGATAGCCAGAGTGTAGAGCTCGAAGAGCCTTTTATTCTGCTCTTCGATAAAAAAATAGCTAACATTAGAGACTTACTTCCATTGCTGGAAGGTGTCGCTAAATCCGGCAGACCTCTGCTTGTGATCGCAGAAGACATTGAAGGCGAAGCATTGGCTACATTGGTTGTTAATAATATAAGAGGCATTGTTAAAGTTGCAGGTGTTAAAGCACCAGGCTTTGGAGATAGAAGAAAAGCAATGTTACAAGATATTGCGATTCTTACAGGCGGACAAGTTATCTCAGAAGAGGTTGGCTTAAGCCTTGAAAAAACAACTCTAGAGGATTTAGGTACAGCTAAGAAGGTTCAAATCACAAAAGAAAATACAACGGTGATTGATGGTGCTGGTACTGGATCTGATATCAAAGCTAGGATTGGACAAATTAACGCTGAGATTGAAGATTCTTCTTCAGACTATGACCGAGAAAAACTGCAAGAACGTCTTGCTAAACTTTCAGGTGGTGTGGCAGTGATTAAAGTTGGTGCTGCTACAGAAATTGAGATGAAAGAGAAAAAAGCTCGTGTCGAGGATGCATTAAACGCAACCAAAGCTGCTGTAATGGAAGGTATTGTTCCCGGCGGAGGTGTTGCGCTTGTTAGAGCTAAAGCATCTTTAGAGAAGCTAGAAGGCGAGAATGATGATCAGAATGTTGGTATTAACATCCTTAGAAGAGCTCTTGAAGAGCCACTAAGACAAATCGTTAGTAATGCCGGAAGTGATTCATCAGTGATTCTAAATGAAGTCGCTAATGGTAAAGGTAATTTTGGATATAATGCAGCCACTAATGAGTATGGGGATATGGTTGAGATGGGTATTGTTGACCCAACCAAAGTAACTCGATATGCACTACAAAATGCTGCGTCTGTAACAGGATTATTGTTGACCACAGAAGCTATGGTTACCGATGCACCTCAAGACGATGCTCCAGTTGCACCAATGCCAGATATGGGCGGCATGGGCGGCATGGGCGGTATGATGTAATTATCAGAGCGTCTTATAAGATTAAAAAGCCCTGCATAGCAGGGCTTTTTTATTGATAGAATGGTTCAAGTTATGGCAACTAATGAAGAAAAATTAATCCAGATCACAAAAGATACATTACCCTTATCTTGCCCCTTACCTGAATACGATGATTGGGATGGTCATCCTAGGGTATTTTTAGAAGTCGAAACCAAAAGAACCGCATGCCCTTATTGTGGGACTGTTTATGAAGTAGTTGACTTTGATGAATGACCCTTCAATTTGTCACGTCAACTTAGCAGATGGGTTTAGAGGAGGAGAAAGACAGACTTTTCTCTTAATGGAGGAACTGGCTTCTAGAGGTTTTAAACAAAGCTTAATAGCAAAATCAAGTTCCAACTTGGCGTCTAATTCAAAATTAATTGAAGGCCTTGAGGTAATAGAATCATCATTAAATGGTTTTGACTGCAGAGCATATTTCAAAGAAGCTCCATTATTGCATTTACATGAATCAAGGGTATTTGCAGCAATCTGGTCTTACACGATAGCTCCTGAGAGAAAACACATCGTTACCAGAAGAGTGGAAAGACCACCAAGATCTAATTTTATCAACAAAAGTATCTATAGTAATGCAAATCAAACGGTTACATTAAGTCGGGCAATTTCCACATCAATTGAAAAGAGTCTCGATTTAGATCTTGATCCCATAGTTATACCGAGTGCTAAAACTGGATTTACTAACGATCAAATTGAAGTTCAAAAGATTAGATCAAAAATGGGAGGTCGTTTTATTGTTGGGCATATCGGAGCTCTTGATGATAGCCATAAGGGTCAATTACAGATAATAGAATTGGCAAAGATGACCCATGAGACTTTTCCAGAAATTTGTTTTTTATTAGTAGGCTCAGGTAAGGATGATGAATATTTCAAGCAACTTACTCAAGATCTTAATAATATTGAGCTTGTAGGGCAAAAAGAAAATGTTGGAGATTATTTAGCCGCATTTGATCTTTTTATTTTTCCATCCAGGCATGAAGGTTTGGGTTCAATTTTATTGGATGCAATGGATTTCGGGCTACCAATTATAGCTTCAAATGTTGGAGGAATACCCGAAATAATTCAAAACGGAGTCAATGGCATTTTGGTGAATTTAAATTCTTTTGATGATTACTTCAATGCTCTAAAATCTTTATTTTCTGACGTTAAAATGAGGTTGAGAATAGAGCAGACCAATAAAGAAAAAGGAAAAAGTTTTTCTGTTAAAACTATGACTGATCAATACATTAATCTTTATAATCGTATCTATGATAAATCCTAATTTTAATGAAATATTACTCAGGGCACTAAAATGAGTGCACCGTTCTTGTTAGATTGGGATGACATCTCATCATTATTAGGTCAAATTGAAGTTCATGACTCCATGAAACAAGCCTTTATAGAACACTCAAAAGGTAACTCAGAAATACCACCAGTCGGTGAACTACTTTTTGAAGATCCACCAGGTGAAGTACATATAAAATATGGGTATTTAAAGGGCGGTTCTCATTATGTGATCAAGATTGCTTCAGGGTTTCCTAACAATGCAAATGAGGGCATCAAGCCAGGACAGGGCATGATGTTACTTTTTAATATTAACACCGGTGTACCGCAAGCTATTTTGGTGGATGAAGCTAATTTAACTGATCTGAGAACTGGCATTGCCGGTGCAATTGCCTCACGGACTCTTGCCAATTCAGACCTTGAATCCGCAACAATTATTGGAAGTGGTGTTCAGGCAAGATATCAAGCCAGGTGCCTTTTAGATATTATGTCTTTAAACAACATAATGATTTGGGCGAGGGATAGTAAAAAAGCAGAAGCTTTAATCAATGATCTTTCTGATCTAAATATAACGATTAAGATTCATGATAATCTGGAAGCATTAGTGAAAGAGTCACAATTGATCGTAACAACTACCTCTGCAAAAACACCAATTATTAAGTCTGATTGGGTTCAACCCGGTACTCACATAACAGCTGTAGGATCTGATACTCCTGAAAAATGTGAATTAGATCCTAAAATATTAGCCAAAGCATCCATTGTTGTTGCTGACAGCATTTCGCAAAATAAATTAAGAGGAGAGATTCACCAAGCACTTAAAGCAAAATGTTTATTAGAAGAAAATCTAATTGAATTGGGCGAAGTTCTTGAGGAGACAAAATTAGGCAGGACTGATCCTAACCAGATAACAGTGGCTGATTTAACTGGAGTGGCTATTCAGGATTTAGTGATTGCAGAAGCTGTTTTTAGAGCAAAGATTTCAAATTAATTATTGAATAAATAATCACTACTTTTAATTTCTAAGAAGTGAATCATGACCCTTTTTTTCAATATCTCGTCCTCTTCTAATTTTTGACTAACATTGATAAAGCCTAGTTTTTTCAGCACTTTTTTTGATGCTTTATTTCCTTCCTTGAACGAGGCTTTGATGGTCTTTAGTTCCAATTGTCTGAATCCAAAGTCAAGCATTGCTTTAGAGGCTTCAGTGGCAATGCCCATCTTCCAAAATTCAGATGCAATCCAAAACCCTAATTCACAGTCAATCTCCTCAAAATTAAATAAACCAACTCCTCCTGCAATTTTGCCATCGATCTCAATGACTAGATTATAGGCTCTATTGTCTTTAACGGATTGGTTGGTTCTATGGATAAAACTGATTGCATCATCCAAGCTATATGGGTATGGAGTATTAGACAGCCATTGTATGACTGAAAAATCATTAATCTTTTCTCTAAGTTCTTCAGCGTCTCCTATCACTGGCGATCTTATGATTAAACGTTTTGTTAGCAATTCCAATATTTATTTATGATCAATAAGTTGTTTAATTTTTTTAATTACATCATCAGATGTGATTAAATTCATTGCATCGGGTTCTGCTATTTTTTGTCCCCATTTCACCTCTTCTGGTAATTGATCCATATATTTTTTAAGGGCTTCTGGGTACTTATTAATTAACCATTCTGTTGAATTATAGGGTCCGCTTCTGTGAGGATTAGTCATTGCGTACAAACCAATCACGGGTGTTCCCATAATTGTTCCTATATGGGCTGGCCCTGAATCAGGACTGATTATAATATCTGAATGCTTAATTAATGCTGCCATTTCTCTAATTGAAGTCTTACCAATGAGGTTAAGCACTGTGTCATTAAAAGACATGTTTAGTTGCTCACTGTAACTTTTTTCTGTTGGACTCATACCGCCTGTTAGTATTAGTTGTATATCATTTCTGCTCAGCAAATATTTAATGAGTTCTAAGTAATTATTGATTGACCAACTACGAAAATATTTATCGCCATAAGGTTGACTGCTGCAAGGACTAATCACACAGGTGTATTTATTAGGATCAATAAGGTCAACAGCAAAATCTTCTTCTGCAGTTAAAGTTAAAGCATTCCAATAGGGTTTTTCACAGTTCACATTGACATGTTTTAAAAAGTCTAACATCCCATCTAGTACGTGCTGATTATTTGTTGATGATATTGATTCATTGCAGAACCAATGCTGCAGATCTCTTGCTCGATCTTGGTCATAACCAACTTTCTTTTTTGCATTTATAGCTAGACTGATAAGGTTTGCAGACATAGATGCATGCATATTCAGCATCACATCAAATTGTTTGTCTCGAAGTTTTTTCCTAATCTTTAGAAATGAACTAAAGAGATTTCTTTTATCGACAACAATAAAGTCTACTCCTTCAATATCTCTGAACAATTGATGCTCTGTTTTACCTATTACCCAGGTAATTTTAGAGTGTGGCAATTTCTCCTGAATATTTTGGATGACCGCAAGTGCGTGACAGCAGTCCCCAAGTGCTGATAACCTTATTAAACAAATATGGTCTATGGACGGTGTATTGTTCGTCTTCATGTAAATGAGTAGTCAATTATTAAAAATTAATCAGAACATCATCATATACGATGATACCGTAATCGATGAAGCAGATGAGAATCTTTTTGAGTCTGAGTATTGGCTCACTCAACCACAATCAGAAATTATAAGTAAAGGCAGAGGGGAGATTCTTCTGATCAATATTAACGGACAATCGTCTGTTCTTAAGCACTATTATAGGGGTGGTTTGATAGCCAATGTTTTACTGGATAAGTATTTATGGACAGGTTTAGATAGTTCTCGATCCTTTGCTGAGTATAGGATCTTAAGAACCATGTATAAACTCGATTTACCGGTACCCCGACCGATTGCTGCTAGGGTTAAGAAGCAAGGATTATTTTATCAAGCAGACCTTATTACTTCTCAGATTATTGATGTGAGCTCAATGGCAGATCTGTTATTCAATCAGCGTCTGACATCCCAACATTGGCTTGATATAGGAGATTGTATTGGACGATTTCATCAACTTGGTTTTTATCATGATGATCTAAATATAGAGAATATAATGATTGATCAAGAAGAGAATGTTTTTTTGCTGGACTTTGACAAAGGCGTTCAGTCACGAGCTGATAGAGATCATTCAACAAGCGTTTTTGATCGAATGAAAAGGTCTGTCATGAAGTGGTGCTCAGTTAATAATCAACCGTTTCCTGCAACAGAATGGAAGAAATTAATGGTTAGTTATTCTTTAAGAATGGGTCAAGATTGATAAGGGTCTTTAAGTTTGTCATCATTTTTAAATCTGCGGTGAACCCAGTAATACTGCTCGGGGTGGCTCATAATATGACCCTCTAATACTTGGTAGAGCTGCTCAAGATATTCCTTGGGGTTTTTAGATTCCTTAGGCTTTATTTCAGGATATATTGTGAGCTCATATCCTTCTCCATCAGGTAACCTTTTTGGAAAGTAAGGGAGCACTATGCAATCTGTAATATCAACAAACCGACAGATTGCAGAATTGGTCTGTGCGTTCTGTCCGAAGAAATTAATATCAATAGAATTTTTACCGCTAAAACTTTGATCTGATGCGTACCAAACAATTTTCTTTGCTTTGAGAGCACGGATCATGTCTTTAACCTCAAACTTCGTTATTAGGCTCTCCACAGATTTTAACCTTGCGTTTCGAAAAAAACGGTTAATAAAAGGGTTACTGCCAAGGCGGTACATGCCTACCATGGGTGGCAAACCTTCCACAAAACCCTGTCTCCCAATTAATGCACTGATTTCCAATAGAGTAAAATGTGCACTCATCAGTACAATACCCTTGTCTTTCTTCAAAGCTTCACTGAGATACTCTAGACCCTCTATTTTTACAATATTCTTTAGACTCGAGTTCGATTTCCAACGCACCATACCCACTTCAATGAAGCCTATCCCAAGTGAAATAAAGTGTTGTTTAAGTAAAGTATTTTGCTCACTCTCTGATAGGTCTGGAAAGCATAGTTCTATGTTTTTTTTCGCTATATTTGATCTTTTCGATGGAATCCAAAATAACAGTAAACCAATGAAATAACCAATCAATAAAGCCAACCTGAAGGGAAGCAAAAGAATAAGTCTAGCAAACCCTAGGATGACTAGAATGATCCAGTTTTTAGGCTTAAGGTATTCAAGTAAAGGTATGTTTTTTGGATTAGAGTTTTTCATATAAATCTCATTTTGTTTAAGTATACTCAACTTATGAAAAATAAAAAAAATCTAGGCCATTTATCACCCAACCAAATACATGTCACTCAAGAAAAAGGAACGGAAGCTCCGTTCACTGGTGAGCTTTTGTATAAAAAGGATGCAGGAACTTACACTTGTGTTTGCTGTGGTAATACTCTGTTTAGTTCTGATACAAAATTTGATTCAGGGACGGGCTGGCCAAGTTTTTTTGATATCGAAAACACAGATGCAGTTACAGTAAAGGTAGATGAGTCTCATGGCATGACCAGGGAAGAAGTTGTATGCACGAAATGCAATGCCCATCTTGGACATGTTTTTTCTGATGGTCCACAACCAACAGGGTTAAGGTACTGTATTAACTCTTTATCTCTAGATTTTGACCCAGCGTCTGACTAATTAACCCACGTCAGGGTTAAGGCTATACAGACCGGTTAATTCGGTTTCTGCAATGACATGTCCTTCTATAGCTTTTAGCACGTCACTTCCGGTAAAAACACCTTCAACAGGACATCGATCTATGTCACAAGCGAAGAGTTTAAAACGATAATGATGAGGGATCTCATCGTTCCAAGGTGGACACGGACCCTCATAACCAAAGTAATTACCCTCCATCTCAGGATCACCCGCCATGAAGTTAGTGTAGCCATTGATTCCTTGCCTTGATCCTGGAGGGCCCTTTGGATTTTGTTTACCTTTTGGAGTGATGCCATCAGAGCATTCTCCTTCTTCTACACCTCCATCGATTGGCAGAATATCCACCATTACCCAGTGCATGAAATCCACCCGAGGTAAGTCTGCTGAAATTGTTTTACCCTCTTTATTAAAATTCTCTAATGAGGAGGGTACATCTGTATCGACACATATCAGCACCAAAGATTGAGCTCCATCAGGGGCATTAGACCAAGAGAGCTGAGGGTTTATATTTTTACCCAAAGCCATATGTGTCTCTTCATCTTTGATGCCGAAGGCACATTTTTCAGGGATCCAGCCATTGTGAGCAAATGTTTTAGATGTTAATTGCATATATTATTAGTTTCTCCCAGTCAGATTTTTTATAAAATCAGATTGTATAAATAATATCAAATCAGACAATAAAATTGCACAAGCCCATTCTGTGCCAGCAATGAAAATAACTTCGTAAGATGTTTCCCAACCCCTGAAGCTATAGACTGTAATGACCAGACCAATAAAAGCAGACCATATCATCCATCTCATTTTCTGACTGAGAGGTAATCCATACATTTGAGTCACCACGAACACGCCTAAAAAACCAAATAAAAACATTGGCCAATTATGTCCGCTCATCAAGGCAACAAGAAGGGCATGCAATACAACCATCACTTCAACAAAGATCGTCCATTTCGAGTTTAAGTGCGCACGTGTGAAAAAGAGACTGCCTTGCAACAATAAAAGAAACATATATAAAAATCCCATGATATGCCCTGAAGTCCCTACCATAGGGTGATACCAAAAGGTGAAAATGGTGGCCCAGGCAAAATAATATCCATGATATTTTCTCAATCCTGTTGAGGCGGCGGTCACAAAATTTAGTTTCTTGCCAAAAAACATCCCTCGTCGTTGATTTTCCATCATAAGCACAACAAACAATAAGACTATTACTGACCATTGTGCGGATTGTTCTGTTACATCTTGAGCTAGTCCGTCATACCAAACCGCCGTCTGAATTAAATGCAAAGTAATAAAAATAGCGTTGGCTGCTAGTGCAGCGATATTAAACCAGTGAAGACCGTCAGTGTATTTTGGTCGTTCTTTCTGAGCCGCATAGATCAACCACCATATACAAAGTTGATGTCCAAGATACAGTCCCCAGGCGCTCAGCCTAGTTATAAAATTTGGCTCATTGAGTTGCCAAAAATACCAAAACGGAACACCTTCTGGTTTAGGCAATAATTCTTGCTCTAGAAATAGATACTGCTCTGCCACCCAGATAAATCCTGAGAATAATAAGCTAAAGGCAATACCTAGCTTGAGTGCTTTTGAAGAATTATTATTTTGGACTGTCTCTGTCATGATTATTTGGAGCATTCTATGTTATTTAGCAATCATATAAAACTTTTCCAACATAGTTTATTATTAAACTCTTTATAAAATTGGACTCATAAGCAGATGGCAAATTTCTTTAATTTTTTTAAATCAAAAAAAAATAAAGCATCAGAAGAAGAATCGATAGATCCTGTGCAATTGGCAACTGCAGTGTTATTAATTGAAATGGCACGTGCTGATTTTGATCAAGCTGAAAATGAAAATGAGGTAATTAGGCTGCTCCTCAAAGGCCAGTATGATCTTAGCAATGAACAAACCAGTGATCTTTTTCATGAGGCTGTGTCGGTAGCAGACGACGCTGTTTCACTGCATGAGTATACTCATGCATTACATAAAACCTTAACTCAAGAAGCCAAGGAAGAGGTTATTGAAATGTTATGGCGATTAGCTATGTCAGATGACAACCTTGATAAACATGAAGATTATCTGGTGAGAAAAATTGGAGACTTGTTGTACGTGTCTAATTCAATTGTTTTAAAAATGAGACACAAAGTTACTTCAGAATAAATTTGCTTTGATCGATTCTGAGATACTGCTGACACTCTCATTCATAGGGTTCACAACAGGAATATTAAATTGTTCTTTAATTTGATTAGCATCAATATTTTGTTTTGAGTTAATGCAAACACCCAAAACAGTTTTGCCGTAACTTTTGATTAGGTTCATTTCATCTTCAAGACTTGGTAACTCATATTGAATATCTTCAAAATTATCAAAATATTCTCTATCAAATGGATGCACCAGCACCACCCCATGTACATCTGCTGATAGCAGTAATTCAGATCCACAGGGGCCAGACGGATTTCTTAATGACGATTGACCTTCAATCAACATAAGATCAGGGTTAATATTTTTTGCACAGTCTAAAACAGCCTTTTCCAGTTCACCTGAAACAAAATCATTCAGTGTGGCATCAAGAATGAATCCATGTTTAAATCCTTGCAAAAACCCTGTTTGACCGGTGTAAATAATTTCAGTTTTAATATTATCAGCATTCAAATCTTGTGATAAAAACTGACACACAGTTCTTTTACCTGTTGCACAGTCTGTCCCTAAGACAGCTATTCTGGGTGTTTCTAATTTAAGAATATCTCCTGTCCAAAATGAGAGTTCTTCGATGGTTTTTGGTTTACGAATATCATGTATGGTTGCTCCTGTTTCAGATGCTTTAGCTTTAAATTCAAGATCTTCTGAGAGAAGTTCATGAAGACCACTGACAACATCAATATGATTTTCGAGCGAGTCTACAACAATCTTTCGATGCTTATTGGGTAATTTACCACCACCAAAAGCAACACCAATGACCATAAAATCAGGTTTTTTATCCATTGTCTTTAATGCTTGATTAAGATCTTCAAAAATAGGGACATTCTTATGACAATGACTCACGATATCAGCGCTGTTTTGATTGAAATGCTGTTGATCAATTAAACCTAATACGTCAAAACGTTCTGATACCCGAAGTAAACCATGAGCTGTTTTTGCATGTAAATCATCCAACAGGCCACCGCTATAAACTAAAGCCGTTCCTTTTAATTCATCCACGCTCAACCCCAATACCTATTTTATTGTTTGGACCTATAACTCCAGACTCACAGATATATCCGTCTGTAACCAAGTCCCATCCTAAGTCAAAAAAACCGTCTAAATCAATATACTTTGTGTTTTTACAAGACAGCGCAGCATGCAATGCACCAGAAATACTGACTTTGCTTTCATCAAAACAGCCCCACATTAAATCAATACCTTCAGCCTCAGCTATTTCAGCTATCTTAAGTGCTTGATAGATCCCACCGCATTTCATCAACTTAATATTGAAAACTCCAAACGGTTGTTGACCTTTCACTAAAGCAACTGCATCGTCATAAGTTTTCATAGACTCATCAGCCACACAGATTGCTCTTATATCCTCAGGGAAATAGAGCATATCCTGATTATTTTCAATTTCTAAGGGTTGTTCAATAAGTTCAAGACCAAGATCTTGTGTGTTCTCATAGAACTTTATTAATTCTTTTTTAGAGTACCCTCGATTTGCATCAACCCTGATTTGAATATTCTCAGGATTTAATTCAAATAAAGTTTTCACCCTTTCTATGTCTTCTTCAACACATTCACCAATTTTTATTTTCAATATAGAGAACCCATTATCAATGTGTGATTGAGCTGCTGCTGTTGTTTTCTCTAAAGACTCCACCCCAATGGTTATAGACGTCTTAAAAGAGTTGTGCTCTTGACCCAGGAGTTGAACTAGTGAGGTCTTATGAGTTTTTGCATATAAATCATGTAATGCAATGTCAACCGCAGCTCTTAGTTCCGGGTATTCTGGGAGGTTTAAAAGCAAGCTATCAAAGGTTTCACTATTGTGATCTAGATTTTGACCTATGAGCGATGATGAATATTCATCTAATGTTTTAAAATAATGGTTGTAGTTTTCTTTTGAATCGTTCATTGGTGCACAAGAACCGATTCCTGTTAGACCATTAACATCTGTAATTTCAATAAAAATATTTTCAATAGATTCATGGACATGACCTGCAATGGCCCATGGTGCCTTGAGTTGCATGTTATGTTTTTCAACTTTAGCTTGAATAATCTTCATGAGGTTAAGTTTATAGGATTTGTGCTAAGTTCATACAAACGATGTTATCAGTGAATTCACTGAAGGGTATGATCAAGTTGATTGATTGGATAACCACAATCGCTATAAATGGAGAAAAATCCATTCCTGCAGGGTAGGGTAATCTTTTTTGAATGGGGTGCAGTATAGGAACGACAAGTTGCCTAATAAAGTCCGAGAAACTATTGTGTTGGTTGTTCAGAATCCAACTGAAAACAGCGTGAATGATGATTGTAAAAAAAAGTATATTTAAAACAAATCTAAGCAAACTAAAAATCGACAAACCGACGAGCTGAAAAAAGTTAGGACCTATCAGGCATGCAAATTTCGTCATCAACCACAAGGTAAAGAATTTAATTAAAAGACAAACGCAAAGAACCACATAGATAAATGTTTTGTTATTAAGATTGGAACGCAAAGGATTCAATATGGAGTTAGTCATCAGAATTATTGATTGATGAATCTGATTATTGGTTGAGACCCAAAAGGAAGAGAACACTCTCAAAAGTAATAACAGAATTACGAAATCAACAAGTGTGGTAAATAAAAATAACAGTAAATTACTCATGCACCTAAAAGATTAATATAATTAGTTTTTTCCAAGATCAACTGATCTTTGTCTTGCAGCATTAATGGCTTTGTCCCAAATATCATCCAATTTATTCTTTTCTAAAGAATCAAAGGCTGCTTCAGTGGTTCCCCCCGGAGACATAACTTTCTTTTTGAGAGTGATGAGATCATCAGCACTATTTAATGCCAGTTGGCTGGAACCAATAGCTGTTTGAATAGACAGAGTCTCTGCAATGTCCTCAGGGATACCTGCTTTGCATGCAGCGTCTTTTAGAATATGCATCATGTGAAAGAAATATGCTGGGCCGCTTCCTGAGACGGCTGTTACCGCATGCATCCATTCTTCTTCTTGAATCCAGATTGTCTTTCCAACCGAGTTAAATATATAAGTGGCCATTACAATATCAGATTCATTTAGGTTGGATTGAATCAATGTCGATACACCTCTGCCAACAAGACAAGGGGTATTTGGCATCACTCTACATATCTTTTTGTCTTCACCAAAGAGACCCTTCATGGTCTGCATTTCTATGCCTGCTGCAACTGAAATAATCATTGGATTATTTTCAACTTGCTCAAGATCAATGTTCGAAACAACATCACTAAATATTTGTGGCTTAATTGCCATGATTAAAATGTCCACTTCTGATACAAGTGATTGATTATCAGACAAGACATTTAATTGTTTATTTAAAATAGATAAAACATCTCTCCGAGAGTCTGAAGGATCAGAAACAAAGATTTTAGATGCATTATGACCGTGAAGTATGAGGCCTCTAATGATTGCTTCAGCAACCATGCCCCCTCCTATAAAGCCAATTTTCTTATTTTCTGACACTGTTTCCCCTTAAATAGATCGTTCACCAAATAATGCGGTACCTATTCTAATCATATTTGAACGATTTTGAATTGCTAAATCATAATCGTCTGACATTCCCATTGAGATGGTATCCAGACCAAAACCCTGTTTATTTAAATTATCGAACGCATCAGTCAATTTTTTAAAATATTTTGGTCGTTTAGTTTTTGATATATCTGGGGTAGTTATTCCCATTAAGCCTCTTAATTTAATATTATCCAGTTCTGAAATTTGATGTGCTAAATCGGGAAGATCATTAATCAAAACACTTTCTCTGGCATCATTCTCTTGTAGTTTTATCTGGATACAAACATTCAGGGGATCATTCCTATAACTATTAATCTTCTTAGCAATCTTAAAACGAGTTATGGTGTGAACCCACTGAAAATAATGGGCTATTTGCTTGGTTTTATTTGATTGTATTGAACCAATAAAATGCCAGTTTACAGAGTGCTGAAAAGAGTCAATCTTTTTGATAGCTTCTTGAAGGTAATTTTCTCCAAAATCTCTTAGGCCACAATCATAAGCATGATTTATTTCAGCTAGCGTTCGCCGTTTGCTGACAGCAATAATTCTAGGTGTTTGTTTTTGTGCTTTATTTTCATCTTGCGATTTTTGAATAATGGACAGAAGATTTTGATAGTTTTCTTCTATATTGCTCATTGGGGATAGATGCTTGTAGCATCAAACACAGGTCCATCAACACACACTCTTTTCATGGCGACATCTTTACCTGAAGTAACTTTTACAGTACAACCTGCGCAGCCACCTATGGCGCAAGCCATAAACTCTTCAAGTGATAATTGACAATTTACTTGATGATTTTTAGCAAGTACTGATACGGCTTCCAACATCAGTTCAGGACCACAGGCGTATATAACTATCTTATTTTTTTCAGACTGAGGTAAGTTGGACAACCAACTGTTAGCAAGTTCTGTAACATACCCTTTGTAACAACCCTCGAACTCTTCAAGGCTAGCTAATCGACAAGGAATATTCTTATCTTCCATATCTTTAATGGTTTTATTGTTAGCTTCATTTAGCCCATTAATTTTTAGACTGGATGTGACCACTTCAAATGGAAAAGGAATTTCAGAACCAAAAAATGCATACGAAGTCATGTCTTGATAGTTTTGTTTTAGATATTCAGCTAGAAATAAAACGGGAGGTATTCCCACACCCCCACCAATAAAGACCGGAATTTCTTTTAATGGGTCATGATTAAATCCATTACCAATAGGGCCCATCATTTGTACATAATCACCTGTTGACAATTTACTAAGTGCTTCCAAGCCAGGGCCAATAATTTTATACATGAATTCGACAGTTTCTTTCTCAGGGTCTGTTCTTAGATAAGATAGTGGTCTCCTTAGTAGAGTGTTTTCACCGCAATCAACAAAAGCAAATTCACCTGGTTTTGCTGTCTTAGAGGCTTTGGGTGCTTTAAGGGTGATAATAAATTGGTCAGAATCATATTCTATCTGATCTATTACTTCTGATTTTTCCTCAAAGATAACTGCCTTTTGATTAAGCATGATTAAACAACACTATTCTCTATGATCGACAAGATCGCCATTCTCGTTGCTATTCCATTAGTGACTTGTTCAGTAATGACAGATTGAGGACCATCCGCAACGATGTTTTCTATTTCAACACCCCGATTCATTGGCCCCGGGTGCATGACAATTGCATCTTTTTTGCAAAGTTCCAGTCGTTTTGAAGTTAAACCATAGTCTTTGTAATATTGTGATAGATCAATAAATTGTGTCTCATTTTCCATACGCTCTTTTTGTACTCTGAGGGTTACTATTACATCCGCATTTCTAAGGGCTGATTCTGTGTTGTCTGTGTACTTAGCCCCTTTGAATAATGCCATGTCTGGTTCATAATCTTTTGGTGACACTAGAATAATTTCACCTGTATTCATGGTCGCTAATCCCTCTGTTAAAGACCGAGCTACTCTAGAGTGTGCGAGATCACCTAAGATGACCGCTTTAATATTATGGAAGTCTTTTTTATGTCGTCTAATAGTTAGAAGATCTAACAAACCCTGAGTTGGATGAGAGATATTTGACTCACCAGCATTAATTAACCGAGATTTATTTTCAATATGCTTTAGAAGATCATGGAAAATCCCAGAATGTTTATTACGAATAATGAAGTAATTAACTCCCATTGCTTCTAGTGTCTTTAATGTGTCAATGAGAGTTTCACCTTTAGCTCTTGAGGAATGCTCTTCATCAATATTAATAACATCAGCCCCTAATTTTCTAGCAGCTATTTGAAATGAACTTCTGGTCCTGGTACTGGGCTCAAAAAAGAGATTTGCTATGGTTTTATTTTTTAATAGATTTTCTGATCCAATCGGTTGATTATCATGATCTAGAAAGTTGTCTGCGGTATCGAGAATCTGATTGATTGCCTCTTGATTTAAATCCTTAAGATAGAGAAGATGCTTCAATTATTCCTCCTCACGATTCATCCATTCCTGAAGAATTATTGTTGCAGCCATGCTATCAATTTGCCCTTTCTTTATTTGACGCAGAAGGATACCTTCTTGTCTTTGTTCTTTCAATTTATCTTTTGCTATTTTAGAAGTTAGGTGTTCATTTATAAACCCAATTGAAATTTGGTATCTTTTTTCTATTTTTGAAGAGAAGCTATTAATTCTTTCATTCAAACTATTTGACTCGTTAATTTGCTTTATTGGCATACCAAAAATGGCACAATTCGGTTTGAAATTCTCAAAAATGGAGTCAATATCTTCCCAGTCAGGCTCACCATTAATCATTTTTAAGGACAATAGGGGCGAGGCAGTTTTTGTTATAGATTGTGCGATAGCCACTCCTGTTTTTTTTAAACCATAATCAAAGGCAATGTAGACTTCATGCTTCATCTTATATGGCCCTTATAAATTCTAAGCATGGCCCACTTCTTCAGAGAGATTTTCTGCTGCAATTCCTAATGAGCCAATTGACTTTTCCCATCGGTTTTGAAATGGAGTATCAAATAGGATTTCATCACTAAAAGGTATGGATAACCATGAATTTGACCTGATCTCAGATTCTAACTGTCCAGGTCCCCAACCAGAGTATCCTAATACCAATAAACAATTATTAGGACCATTACCATTAGAAATTGATTCTAATATGTCTTTTGAGGTTGTGATATTGATCCAATCATTGATGCGTGAGGTATGTTTCCATGATCCTTGATTATGAATGACAAAACCACGCTCAGTTCCCACCGGTCCACCTTGAAGTATAGGCGTTGAATCCAGGTTTTTAAGGGTAGGGATATTAAGTTCTTTCAATAAGTCTTCCAACTCATTATCTAATGGTCGATTAACAATCAGGCCTAATGACCCTGACTCATTATGCTCACAAATGAGAGTGACCGTTTTAGAGAAATGAGGATCATTTAGACTCGGTGTAGCAATTAAGAATTGTCCAATCAGATTCTCTGATAAGCTTTCCCAGATCATTGATCCTTTGACTCCAGGCAATTAAAAAAGAAATCTGAGACATCTTCACCAGCATAGTGCTTAATTTCTCGCATACCGGTTGGACTTGTAATATTAATTTCTGTTAGATAATTACCAATAACATCAATGCCTGCAAAATAAATTCCTTGATCTAAAAGAGTTGGACCAATAACTTCACAGATTTCCTTATCTCGTGCTGTCAATTGTTGAGTTTTTCCTATGGCTCCCATGACTAAGTTTCCACGGTTATCTTGATCACTGGGTATTCTCGCTAGGGCAGTGTTGCAATGTTGACCGTAAACTATATGAATTCTTTTATCTCCCTCTTGAATTTCAGGGACATAGACTTGAGCCATAATTGTTACTGAACTAAGATTTGTAATGGTCTCAAAAATTGAGTGTGCATTAAGATCATTACTGTCCACCACAAAAACTGATCTTCCTCCCATTCCATCCAAAGGTTTCACCACAATTTTCCCATGATGATCTAAAAAAACTTTAATCTCCTCTATAGAAGACGTGACGAGAGTCTGGGGAGTCAAGGAGGGAAACAAAGTAATTGATACCTTTTCATTAAAGTTACGAAGTGCTGAGGGTTGGTTAATGACCTTCGAGCCTTGATTTTGAGCTAAATCCAAAACGTAGGTGCAATAAATATATTCCAGATTAAAGGGAGGGTCTTTTCGCATAAGAATCACATCGAAATCAGATAAACAATATTCATTGTCCTTTGAAAATTGAAACCATTGTTTTGGATCATCTTTAACAGTTAGTGGCTTTCCTTTACCTAATGGACGACCATCAATAATTCTCAGGTTTTGTTGTTCAAAATATGTAAGCTCGTAATTTCTATTCTGAGCGGCCAATAACAGATCCAACGTTCCATCTTTTTCTGGAATGATCTTTTCTATAGGGTCCATAATTACAGCTAGTTTCATTTTGAGTTGCCTGTGTTTATTCGCTATTTATTTTATGCTAATTACTAAAATCTCCATAGAGGTATTGAAGAATACTAATTGCCATTATTGGAGCAGTTTCTGTTCTTAATAGCCTCGGGCCTGTTTTAACTATCTTATATCCAGTATCAATAGCTATTTGTTTTTCATCAGTAGTAAAGCCACCTTCTGGACCTACTACAATAGTTGTCTTAGAAATCTTTTTTTTGCTAAACCCACTGTCTCCTGTGGTATCTAAAAAATATGATCCTGGGCTTTTGTATTCATTCAAAAGTTCTTTGCTGAAAGGTATTGGCTTGATAATGGCAGGTAATTTTACTCGACCAGATTGCTCTGCTGCGCTGATAATAATCTTTTTCCAATGGTTCATTTTATTCTTAAGGTTTGATTCATTTAATTTCACAACTGTGTTTTGACTTGTCATCGGTATAATTTGTTTTACTCCCAGTTCAGTAGCTTTTTGCATTACAAAATCCATGCGCTGACTTCTGGAAATAGATTGTAGTAAGGTTATTTCTAAAGCTGACTCTGTCTTTGGTGATTGCTTAGATAGTAACTTCACATCAACCTTATGTTTTGTTGCATGAATAATTTGACCATCCCATTCAGTTCCAGAACCATCGAATAAAATTAAGTTTTGCCCGCTTTTAAGCCTAAGTACGCGAGTTAGATAATGAGCACTCTCGCCTTTGAGACTAACTATGTTTTTTTTCTCAATGAGCGGTTTGTGAAAGAATCTCTGTTTACGTTTCTGTTTCATTCTTTTTTGTCTCATATTAAGTAGGTGTATAATGAGATATCGTTTAATTCTAAACTATCGGATAAAGAGAATCCTATGAAACATAAAAATATTTTTGGACGCATTGCCTACACTTCTAAGAAACCAGATTTAATGGATCAACCCCGAGGTCATGAAACTTTTCATATAACTAAACACACTGATGGACAACTCACTTTAAGAGCTCATTGTGAAATAGAAGAACCAGACCCAACTGTAATGCGTGATGTTATTTTGACCACAGACCAAGACAATCGTCCAATGGATTGTTTTATCCGTCTAACTGTTGACGACCAATTTATGGGTTCAGGATGGTTTCGTTTTGATTTAGACGTCAATGGGGATGGTATCATTGAATGTGAATCCTACGGCCCTTCAACCGATCGAATCACCCAAAAACAAAAGACCAATGGATCTTTCCACTCTTTCGGGACCCATCCCATTGTTGGTGATGGGTTTAATTGTAAATCAATTGATATTTCAAATGGCCCTATTACAGAGGAAATGCGATGCTTTATGCCCTCATTAGATCATAGAGGTGCAACTCCCCCCATGATTTCAGAATTAACAATAGGCTGCCAATATCATGGGTTAGAGGAGATTTCAGTTCATGCAGGAACTTTTCTGTGTCATCATTTTAGTTATATTGATGAAGTAGGTTTTAACGAAGGTATTAAGCACCCTCCTTATGACATTTGGTTGACTGAAGAGGACTTTATTGTTGTACAGGCCGGAGTATCAGGTTATATGCAGACTTGGTATGAATTAGTTGAGTTACATTATGATTGATTTGTATTATGCCCCCACTCCAAACGGTTGGAAAATTTCAATCATGTTGGAAGAGATTTCAATTCCCTATAAAGTTATTCCTGTTAACTTAGGGAAAGGAGATCAGTTTAAACCTGAGTTTCTAGCCATTAGCCCTAATAACCGTATGCCAGCAATCATTGATCATGATGGCTTTGAAGGTCAACAAGTCAGTGTTTTTGAGTCAGGAGCCATACTCATGTATCTCGGTGAAAAAACAGGTAAATTTTTCCCACAAACACCACCAGAAAAAACTCGGGTTCTAGAGTGGCTGTTTTGGCAAGTGGGTGGTCTTGGTCCAATGGCAGGGCAACTAAGTCATTTTGTCAACTATGCACCTAATTTCCCTGGTGATCATTCTTATTCTACAGCTCGTTATCAAAATGAGTATGATCGATTATTGGGGGTAATGGACACTGCGCTCAAAGATCGTGAATATCTTGCAGGCGAGTATTCAATTGCTGACATGGCATCGTTTCCTTGGGTATTGATATATAAACGATTTGGTGTGGATTTAGATGCATTTGATAATCTACGACGATGGTTTGACACACTGAAAAAAAGACCAGCAGTAAGAAAAGGGATTGATCTTGGTAAAGAGTATAAAAATTCCAAATCAAATCAGTCAAAAGAAAGTTTGAAAATGATGTTTGGTCAAACAGCTGATTCTATAAAGAGAGCCGCAGAGGAGAAAAAAAAGTAAAGCCCTTAACTCTGTCTCTATCGCTATTTTCTCATTTATCCTTTTAGCCGTTCATTATCAGGATCATAAACAGGATCTTTCAATACCGTTGCTCGACAACGATCACCCAATAGATCTATGTAGAGTTCTGTTCCAGGTAAGGAGTTGTTTGGATCCACGAAACCAAAGCCAAGACTTTTTTTAACACAATGGCCATAATCTCCTGAGGTGGTAATGCCGATGCATTTATCTTCAATATAAATAGGTTCACCTCCATGGACATCTGAATCAGTAGCTTCAATCTCAAAATAAATCAGTTGAAACAGGCGTTCTTCTTCTTGTTGTCGAAGAGTTGCTTCCTTACCAATAAAATTATCTTTGTCTAATTTAATAAAACGTTCCATATCAGCATCAATCATGGTTACCTCATTGGTCAGTTCACCTCCCCAATGGCGATACGCTTTTTCCATTCTTAAGCTGTCCACGGCATAAAGACCAAAATCAGCAATATCAAATTCTTCTCCGGCTTGCCATAAGGCATCATAAATTTTTTCCAAATGCTCAATTGGTGGATGTAATTCCCACCCCAATTCACCCACATAATTGATTCGCAATGCCCGAGTTGGCAAACCAGCAATGCTTATATCTTTTCCCGTCAACCATGGAAACGAAGCATTATCGAGTTTTTCTTCCGTAACTTTTACCATTACCTCGCGTGCTTTTGGACCAGCAAGCACTAGCACTCCTCGCTTATCTGTAATGTTTACAATTTCGACATTTTCTTCTGCAGTCATAGCCTGAGTAAGATAATCTACATCACGGATTTCTGCTCCCGCTGCTGAAAGCACATAGAAATGATTATCTCCCATTCGAGTGATTGTCATCTCTGCATTGATTCTCCCGGCATGAGATAAAATATGAGCTAGCACAATGCCGCCTTTTTTTGCTGGCATTGTGTTGGCAAAAATTCGATTCAGATAAGCTTCGGCATCAGAACCGGTAACGTCATATTTAGCAAAACCAGTTAAATCCAGAATGCCAACACGCTCGCGAACAGCAAGACATTCATCACGAATCACATCGAAAACATTGTTATGACGGCGGCTATAATCTTCCTCTCTACCATCTAATGAGAACCATTTTGGTCTTTCCCAGCCAAAGGTTTCGGTATAGACGCAGCCCTTGCTTTTCAGTTTGTTATGCAATGGACTGATTCGTTGTGACCTACCGGCTGGTAATTCTTCACCCGGCATTGGGGTGATATATGTCATTTTATAATCTTGGAAGCCCATTTCATTCATGTAGGGTTTATCAGCATAATTTCCGTATCGTCTTGAATCAAAACCTGTCATGTTGATTTCTGAATCTCCATACAACATCCATTGGGTAAGGTATTTTCCACAACCAGCAGCCTGAGCAATACCAAATGATGCCCCACAACAATTCCAAAAGTTTTTCAGGCCAGCGACTGGACCGAGGAGAGGTGCTCCATCCGGAGTGTGAGCGATAGCACCACAAACTACTCGTTTGATTCCCACATCTTCAAAAACTGGTATTCGTTCCATTGCATATTGAAGCCATGGCATTAAACGCTCTAGATCTTCTGAAAAGAGTTCACTATCTGATTCCCAAGGAGGGAGTCCTTCCGGTGCCCAAGCTTCAGTCATACCTTCTCTTTCATAGATACCAATCAAACCCGATTGCTGCTCTTGTCTTAGATAAGAAGAAGCTCGAGGATCTCTAATAACCTGAATTTCTTCATCACGTTGGGCAAATTCTTCGATAACATCGGTCACAATATAGTGGTGTTGCACGTTCACAATTGGGTAATCTCTGTCCACCATTTGTGCTATTCTTCGAGCATAGCAGCCGGCTGCATTGACCACTGTTTCTGCTATAACATTTCCCTTTTCTGTAATCACTTGCCATTCACCAGAGGCCATGGGTTTGATATCAAGAACACGATTATGTCGCTCAATATTAGCCCCCATATTTTTTGCACCAATTGCCATGGCATTGGTTAGACCTGCAGGATCTGCATGACCATCATCGAGAGTCCATGCACCAGCAATCACGCCCTCTGTGTCAATAAAAGGATTAATCTCCTTAATCTTTTCAGTGTCAATGATTTCCATACGAAAACCCACATTATTAGCAATCCCTTTCATGTAATGAAACCAATCAAGATCATCCTGAGTTAAAGCAAGTCGGATACCTCCTGAGGGGTGCCAACTAACGTATTGACCAGTAATTTCTTCGAGTCGTGAATACAACCAGTTTCCGTAATTGTGAATCTTTGCCAAGTTATAGTTTCCAACCATACTTGGGCATTGCCCAGCAGCATGCCAAGTTGAACCTGACGTTAATTCACCCTTTTCAATTAAGAGGATATCCTTGCAACCTTCTTCTGCTAAATGATATAGCAGTGACACACCCATAATGCCTCCGCCTACGATAACAATCCGTGCTTGATTATTCATGATAATCTCAGTGTTTTATTCGTTGTTGTTTGTTTCTATCAGGTATTTCGATGCCTGCAGTCTTAATTCTTCAGAGATCTCAACAGATTTGCGTGTGTGTAAATCAAAGAGCACGCAAATACATTTAAGAGTGGCAGCGACTTCATTTTTGCCAAGATTCTTCATCTCATAAAGAATCGTAATAGACTTGTTCCCAATTTTGGTCAGTTTTGCATCGATTTCAAGTATATCGCCAACCGATACTTCCGCCTTGTAATCAATAACATGCTGAACGTCTGCCCAAGCAATTTTATTCTCTGCATCGCTAGAGCCGGTCCACCCAAAGACGGTGTAAAACATGTGATAAGCAGAGTCATCAAACATGGCCACATAATGACGAGTGGTCATATGACCTAAAATGTCACACATCCATGGGTGTGCAACGCTTTTTTGTACTAAAACCATAAGAATTCTTCAATCAGTATTGTCATCTATGAGGGTCTTCTGAGACCAAGAGTTTGTCTTGCTTCTGAAGGTGTTTGAATTGAACATCCCATGAGTTCAATAATATTGCAAGCCCTTTCCACCAATTGGCCATTCGATGCAAAAACACCCTTTTCTAAATAGAGGTTATCTTCAAGGCCTACTCGAATATTTCCACCCAAGAGTACAGCTTGAGCCACCATGGGCATTTCCATGGCACTTGTTCCAAATCCTGCCCAATTGCAACCTTCTGGGAGAGCATCGACCATGGTTTTAAAGGACGCAGTATTTGCTTCAGCAGCCCAGCGTATACCAAGACAAATCTGAAACAGTGGTGGATCATCCAGCAATCCCTGAGCAATAAGATATTTAGTGAAGGATAAGTGTCCAAGTTCAAACACTTCAAGTTCTGGCTTCACACCTATTTCTTGTAGTCTTCTGGCCCCTTGTTCCAGCATGTTTGGAGTTGATATGTAGACATAATCTCCTTCAGCATAATTAAATGAACCACAAT
>Ga0206683_10000567_pt1 | contig 26745 bp, 26 predicted proteins | sample M280m12015metaG_FD_155483 | JGI IMG/M metagenome (GOLD analysis project Ga0206683, IMG submission 155483) | Ammonia-oxidizing marine archaeal communities from Monterey Bay, California, United States - M2 80m 12015 | ecosystem: Environmental > Aquatic > Marine > Intertidal zone | place: USA...
TCTAATTTTGATTCTTTCTCCTTTATCTGGTCTCGCATAATCTTTATCTTGTTTTAACACTCTTGTTGTATCTCCAATTATTTTATCATTTTCTTTAATTATACGTCGTAAATTCAATAAATCTTCTGAATCTTCTGGAATAACTGAAATTAAATTTTCATCTATTGTCTTTGTAATCATGATATTGTTATAATTTACAAAAAGTAAAGTGTTTAGTTTATTGTTTCAGTAGTTTTTTCTTCTTGTGATTTTTTCTTTAAATAATTTTCAACCCAATCTAAAGTAAGAACTCCTGATTCTGCTAAGTTTGTTAAAGAATTTGGAGAAGCTTCACCTGTTACTTTACCTTCCATTCTTCTTATTTGACGCCATTTTAGAGATGTGTTTCCACTTTTTGAATTATAAATAATTCCAAGAACATCTCTTGCATTCATAAATGTAATATCTCTAATTTTTTTCAATGTTACTTTATCTGCAGCTTCAACGTATATTGCACCCAAATTATCTTCTCTTTCTGCAAACACTTCTGAATCTTCCAAATAACTTCTTGGAGCATATGATTTACAAGTACTAGATATGACAAATCTTCTAAAACTTTCTAATGTTGATGGAGTACTAATTATGACCATTTTGCTTGACTAACTATTCGCCATTTATCAAGCTTCTTGAAAGACTCAATAGGAATATCTCTAAAATTTGGCTTGCAGGCTGTGATGATCCTATCCTTCTGACTAATGATGAGGATCTTGAGTTCTGAGCTTGCCTTATGATTTTAATGCTCGATCTGTATTGTAATCATATGAAGTTCTTAACTGATTATCTAACTTTTCAAGTTAAAAAACGAAGAGGATTTGTTAACATTACTTCTGATATTTCAAAACTAGTTTCAAAAAGTAAAATTCAGGAAGGTCTTTGTCTTGTTAATGCAATGCATATCACTGCAAGTGTTTTCATAAATGATAATGAAAGTGGATTACATCATGATTATGAAAAGTGGTTAGAAGAATTAGCACCACATGAACCAATTGAACAGTATGATCATAACAATACAGGTGAGGATAATGCAGATGCTCATTTAAAAAGACAGATTATGGGAAGAGAAGTTGTAGTTGCAATTACAAATGGACAATTAGATTTTGGTCCATGGGAACAAATTTTCTATGGAGAATTTGATGGTAAAAGATCAAAAAGAGTTTTAGTTAAAATTATTGGAGAATAATATTTTATCCAAAATCTGCATCACGTTTTTGACTTTGTGATTCATTCTTTCTTGCAGCATCTCTAAATGCATCATCATGATTCTGAGGTCCATGTTCACATTTTACACATGCAATTTTAAAACCATCTTCATTTTTTACATAAGTTTCACAACCACAGAAACATGCCATGTCAAATCTAATTCTTAATCTGATATATCTTTTGGGATATTATTTATTTACAACATTCGCCCATTGGAATTTGATGATCATGTGGACATTTTCTAGGATGTCCTAACATTACACATAATGCATCAGTGAATTGTTTATTCATATGATGTTCAATTCCACATACCATTTCTTCATCAATTGCTACTTTTAATGCACTATCCATCAAGACTTCTAATAATCGACTATTTCTCATCATACTAGAACCAATTCTTTCTCCTTCATCTGTAAGATTTACTCCTGCTTTGTTGTATTCTACAAGATTTTTACCATTTAATTTTTTTAACATTTGAACTACACTTGGCTGTCTTATGTTGAGCATTTTTGCAATTGTACTAATTTTAACATCTTCTCCTCTTTCTCTTATGTGCCAAATTGCTTTAAGATACATTTCAACATGTTCTGCTTCTGCAGTTCCAACAAATAGTGTTTCTTCTTTGAGTATATCCATAACTATGCCTTCTTTGAGTCTTTTAATAAATATTCAAAATATTGACGTGCAAATCCTGCTAAACCTATGTGATCTGCCCAAATTGCAATAACTTCTGAGGAATTTTCACCTGCAATTTCTGGACCTAATAAAATTACAACATATCTTTTATCCGAAATTATACCTCCTCCAAACAAACCTTTCTTGATTTTTACCTCTGCAACTCTTTTAATTGCTGTAATTGATTCTTTATCTATTTTATTTGATGTAAGAATTGTAATTTTAACTCCTTTATCATGAAGTGCTCTTAATTTTGGTAATGCTTGTTTAACTAATTCTATACCAGCTTCTGGTAATGTGATCATTACTTCATCTCTACAACTATCTACCATCTCTAAAATTTTAGCAGTAATGTTAATTGCTCCTGAAAGTACCCATATGTCTGGTTTTTCACTTATTCCACTTTTTTCATATAAAGGAACTAATTCATTCAAAATAACATTTTGATTTTGTAAAAAATCATTTTCCATTTTTTGTTTTGTACTTTCTATTCCTGTTGATGGAGATTTTGCAAAATATTTTGTTGGTCTTGAATCATCAGAACCAATCCATCCTTTTTCTTCTAATGATCCTAATACTTCATATATTTTTGAATATGGTACTCCTGATTTTTGACTAAGATCAGATGCTGTCACTTCTCCTGATTTTAGTAATGTAGAAAATGTTTTGATTTCATAACTAGTAAGACCTATTTTTTCTAAAGATTTTTTTGTTTTATCTGATATGCTCATGCGATCTAATCGATCAGTTTTGATATTTAAACCCCCCATGACTACATACTAAATTCCACACGGGGGTTAGTATGAAACAGATTATATACTGTTTTTTGAGAACTCAAGATACAGGTATGGCACTAATTCAGATTTCCAATCAATCAAGTAAAAATTTAGGTAAAAAATCCACTATCAGATTTACTCAAAGTATATGTCCTGACTGTAATATGATTTTAGATGCCGAAGTCTTTGAGAGAGATAATCAAGTTTTCATGTCAAAAATTTGCCCAACTCATGGTGAGTGTGAGGAATTATATTTTGGTTCTTATGAAATGTACAAAAAATTCAGTACATACTGGATGGATGGTAAAGGTGCACATTCTCCAAATGTAATGATTGACAAATGTTCTTGTCCAAATAACTGTGGTTTATGTTCAAATCACTTATCTCACAGTGGATTAGCAAACATGATTGTAACTAATAGATGTGATTTAACATGTTGGTACTGTTTCTTTTATGTAAAGAAAGGTCTTGAAGGCGCTTACATGTATGAACCAGATCATACTCAAGTTAGAGGTATGATGAAAACTCTAAGAGCAGAAAGACCAATTCCAGGAAATTCTATGCAAATTACTGGTGGTGAACCAATGCTTAGAGAAGATATTGCTGATGTTATTCAAATAATGAAAGAAGAAGGTGTTGACCATATTCAAATGAATACTAATGGTATTAGACATGCAATGGATCCAGAAGCAGCAAGAGAAGTAAGACTTGCTGGATGTAACAACTTGTATCTTTCATTTGATGGTGTAACTGCAAGAACAAATCCAAAGAATCACTGGGAAATTCCATATGCTCTTGATAGTTGTAGAAAAACTGGTACTACTGTAGTATTTGTTCCAACAGTAATCAAATCAATTAATGATCATGAATTAGGGGGAATTATTAGATATGCACAAAAGAATATGGATGTAGTTCACGCTGTTAACTTTCAACCAGTATCATTAACTGGAAGAATGGGTAAATCTGAACGTGAAAAATATAGAATCACAGTTCCTGATTGTGTTCAAAGAATTGAAGAACAAACAGATGGTCAAGTGACTGTTGATGATTGGTTCCCAGTTCCAAGTTGTATGCCACTAACTAATGTAATTGAAGCATTTTCAAGTAAACCAAAATACGAATTATCTATTCACTTTGCTTGTGGTGCAGGAACATACATCTTTGAAGATGCAGATACAAAGAAATTTGTTCCATTAACTAAATTCTGTGATATTCAAGGAATGTTAGAACTCTTTGAAGATAAATCAGAAGAAATTCGTTCTGGTAAAAACAAATACTTTACCATGCTTGAAGTTGTAAGAAAACTAAAAGGCTTTGTTGATTCTAAAAAACAACCAGCAGGATTAGATTTAGCAAAAATGTTTGGTAATATTCTCATGAAGAGATCATTTGATTCAGTTGGTTCATGGCATGTAAAGGGATTATTCCTTGGTATGATGCACTTCCAAGACAAATACAATGAAGATTTAGAAAGATTACAAAGATGTGATATTCACTATGTTACTCCAGATCTTAGAATAGTTCCATTTTGTGCATTTAATGTAATTCCAGAATGGTACAGAGACAGAATTCAAAAGAAATATTCTATCACTGTAGAGGAATGGGAAGAACGTGAAGGTGTAAAACTCGAAGATGGTCTATACAGAGGTCTTATGAGACGTGGTGCAGGTGATGAACTTGCTGCTGGTTGTGCAAAGAGTCAGATGTTCCATGACGCTTCTCAAGCAACAATGTAATAGAATTAATTTTGAATATTAATTTCAAAAGAGTAATAACAGTTTAAAATATTATTTTGTTGTTGGTTGCTGAAACTAAATTATTTCAAATTAGTAATTTCAATTTCAAATTAAAACATCTTGTCATAATTGGTGTATTGGTTTTAGCCTTTTCAACATCTTTTTTCATTAGATCTCAACCTGCACAATATGGAAATGAATTAAATGAATTTGATCCATTTTTCAATTTTCGTGCAACTGAATATATTGTAGAAAATGGATTTTCTGAATATTTTGAATGGCATGATGATAAAAGTTGGTATCCTCATGGAAGAGATGTTTCTGCAACTTCTCAATTTATGCTTCATAGTACAGCAGCTATAACTTATCAAATATTTGGTGGAAATTCATCACTATATGATTTCACAATATTATTTCCAGCAGTAATTGGTTCATTAACTGTAGTTATTATTTTTGCACTAGTAAGATTATTTGCAGGAACCGCTGCTGGTCTTTTTGCTTCTTTATTATTTGCAGTATCACTTCCAATACTTATTCGAGGTGCTATTGGTTGGTTTAAGTCAGAACCTCTAGGAATTTTTTATGGTCTTTTAGGATTGTATTTATTTTTAAGCGCAATTAAATCTGAAAATAAAAAAGTTGCAGCGGTAAAAATTATTTTTGGTGGAATAGTCATGGCTTTTGGAATGTCCTCATGGGGTGGAGATCAATTTTTTATAATTCCTATTGGATTATTTATTTTAGCATTACCATTTGTTAGAAAGGATCATAAATTTCTATTATGGAGTATCCCACTTTTTGTAGGAGTATTTCTTTTAATTTCAGGTTTATTTGAAAGACCTGGACTCAATTTTGTATTTGGTTTAGGTGGACTTTCATTAATAATTCCAACCATGTTTTTAATGATTAGTATATTTGTTCAAAAAATAAGTAGAGATGAAACTAAAATAAGAAATAGTTTATTTTTATTAATTTCTATTATTCTAATTGGATCCTTTTTACTAGTTCTAAATGATGAATCAAATCTTTTACCTTTACCTAGTTTTAGATATCTAAATGCAATTAATCCATTTATGACAACTACAGATCCTTTAACTGATTCAGTTGCAGAACATGCTACTACATCCATTGACTTATCTTTTCTCCTTCATTCTGTTTGGATGATTTTTGCTGGAATTGGTATTTGGCTTCTCTTATCTAAAAAAATATCTCAAACTTTTGTTAAAAATGATATGAAAGCATTTGTGCTTATTTTTGGAATAATTGGGGTGTTTGTAAGTTCCTCATTTATTCGACTTGAAATATTTGCTTCTATATCGTTGATTATTCTTTCTTCTATTGCTTTATCTATTTTAACTAAAAATATTTTTAAAATTAAATTTTCTGGAATAAAAAATTATTTATTTAAAATTTCATATGTTATAGTTATAGGATTTTTATTTACTCTTCCACTTGTTTATCCAGAAAACAGTAATTGGATTAATACAGGAGATACTCCACCGATAATCTTTACAGGTGCAACAAATAATCCCCCTACTGATGATTGGTTAGATACTTTGGAATGGATAAAACTCAATACTCCTGAAAATGCAGTAATTGCATCCTGGTGGGATTATGGTTATTGGATTCAAACCCTGGCTGAACGAACTACATTTGTTGATAATTCTACATTAATTGATTCTAGAATACAACATATGGCAAAAATATTGATGGGTGCACCTAATGATAGTTGGAATATGCTTAAAGAAATGAATGCTGATTATGTACTTGTATTTTTGAGTGCTCAAAAAATAAATGATAATTCTGAAGACAAACTCTATGTTTTAAGTGGAGGGGGAGAAGAATCTAAAGTTGTATGGTTTGCACGAATTGCTGAACTTCCAGTTGAAAAATATTTATATTCTGATGGTATTACTGGTACAAATTATTTTAATGAACAAACATTATTAGGTAAAATGATTCCATTTACCACTGCATTATACTATAATACTGATACTGAAGAAAATTCTGCAATCTATAAACCTGGATTTGTTGAAATTGTTCGTAAAAATATTGAATATGATTCTGATAGTGATCCATTCAAATTAGTTTATGCATCACCTAGTTTTATGAATGAGAAAGTAGGACACATGAACATTGTATTAATTTATGAAATAAATAAAAATTATATTCCTTCTAATTTTGATTAGAAAATTTAATATATTTTTTAAAGAATAATTTGAACTAATCTTTTAATACAAGACCTTAAAAACTCTGTAGTTAACTTTGCTTTATGAACATTCTTTTAATTTCTCCAACATTGGAAGGAATTGGTGGTATAGCACAACATGTGAGAGATTTAATTAAATTTCTTAAAGAAAATGGTCATCAAGTTGATGTAATTTCTTCTGAAAATATTCTTACAATTCCAATAAAAAAATTAAAAAATCCAAGCTTTTTACTATCATCTTTTTTTAAAACAAAATTTATGAAAAAATATGATATAGTTCATGCACAACATCCAATTGCAGCATTAGCAATGAAAAATATAACTGGAAAAAAAATTTTAACAATTCATGGCGTTTATACTCAACAAATTGAAATGCTTCATGGTAAATTAGGTTCAACTTTTTCAAATAAATATGAAAAAAATGCTTTGACTTGGGCAGATGCTATTACTGCAGGTTCTATAGAGGCATTAAATCATTATAAAAAATCAAATTCAAATGTATTTTTTATTCCTAATGGAATTGACATTAAATCTTTACCTTCAGGAATTGATACAAGATATACAAAACAAATAATTTTTGCAGGTAGATTATCTAAAGAAAAAGGTATTTACACTGTAATTGAAACTGCAAAAAATCTTCCTAAAGATATTAATTTAATAATTATTGGTGATGGACCTGAAAAATCTTTTGTAATGGAATCCATAAAAAATTATAAAAATATACACTATCTAGGATATCAATCAAAAGAAAAAACAATTCCTCTTATACGTGGTTCACAATTATTAATTCAACCTTCAATTGCTGAAGGAATTAGTGCGACATTGTTGGAAGCAATGGCATGTAATACTCCCGTTATTACTACTAATATTGGCGGTAATATTGAATTATTTAACAACGATTGTGGAATCTTAATTGAACCTGAAAATTCTATGGAATTAACTAATACAATTATTTCCCTTATTACTAATAAAAAAAAGTTAGAAGAAATTTCTAAATTGGCATTATCTGAAGTTAAAAATTATGATTGGTCAAAAATTGGTCAGAAATACTTAGATTTGTATAACCAATTATTAAATTTATAATTCCTTTTCTAAACCTTCTTGGAATGATAATTTTGGATTCCACTTTGTTATTTTTTTAATTTTAGAAATGTCTGCTGTAATATCATGAATGAATGATTTTTCATCATTTTCATATCTCAAATTTAGCTTTTTTGATGTAGTTTTTTCAATAATTTCAATAATTTCATTAAATGAATATGAAATACCTGAACCTACATTAAAAATTTCAAATTTAAAATCATAATCTTTTATTTTTATAATGATATCTATGAAATCATCTATATGTAAAAAATCACGTTTACTATTTCTATTAGTAATTGTAACTATTTCTTTTGTATTAATTGATTCAATTAAATTTGAGATTAAATATTTTTTTTGCATTGTTCTTCCAAAAATATTAAATGGTCTTAAAATTATTACATTGAGTTTATACTTTTCACTATAAGTTCTACATAATTCTTCAGCTAAAAATTTACTTTTAGTGTATAAATTATGAGGTGATATTGGATGTTGTTCATCAATTGGATAATATTTTGGTTTACCATAAATATAACTACTAACAAAAATAATTTTTTTAATATTCTTTTTTACACAGTATTCTAAAACATTTAAAGTTCCTTTTACATTATTTTCATAATACTCATTCCAGTCTAATTCTTTTTTTGTTTTACTTCCAAGATGAATTACTGTATCTACTGGTTGAATTTTCATTACTTCTTCAATATTTAGTAAATTGATACGTTTTCCATTTATTGAATCTGTGACTACATCACAGTTTTTTAGAGTATCAATGAGGCGACTGCCAATAAATCCCTTATGTCCAGTAACAAGAATTTTTACCATAAAAATTATAATTTATACATCTTATTTCTATCTGTTTTTTTTGTATTTTAGCTTCAAAATTGATATTTTTGAGAATTTTTAGTAAAATCATTAATTAATAGTATATTTGTCTAAATTACTATTACAAGTATAGAAATGACTCAAGAATTAACAAAACCAATTAATTTGAATGACCCCAAATTTGCCCAAGTTGAGCAAGAAAATCCTTTTGAGACATCTAAAGTTAAACGAAAATTAAACACTAAGGACTGTAGAATATTATTTTTATATCCTAATGAACGTGGAATGAGTACAATTCCACCATCCATTACAGCACTTTCACAAATTCTTAAAGATGAAGGTCATCAAACAGCTCTTTTTGATACTACCTTTTACAAATTTGATGATGAAATACTTGTAGAGGATTCAGAATCAATTAAGGGACAATCTTTGGAACACAGACCTGTTTTAGAAAGAGATGATGATGATATTCATTTTAAAAAAACTACTCGTTCTGCAGTTTTAGATTTTGAAACATCTATTGAAAATTTTAAACCTGATTTTATTGCAGTTTCATGTACAGAAACCACATTTTTACGTGCAATAAAATTAATTGAAAAAACACGACATAAAAATATCATAAATCTTTTTGGTGGTGTATTTCCAACTTTTGCACCAGATCTTGTAATGAATTACAAAAATGTTGATATGGTATGTGTGGGTGAAGGGGAAAATGCAATAATCGATTTAGCTAATTCTATTTCTAATAATGAAGATTATTCAAATGTAACTAATTTATGGATTAGACAAAATGATGGTACGATTACAAAAAATAGTATTTCTCGTCCAGTTGACATTGATGAAATTCCACCTGTAACTGATATTGGATTATTTGGTGAAAAGCGATTTTATCGTCCAATGGGTGGAAAAATTCGTCGTTTGTTACCTGTAGAAACACACCGTGGTTGTCCATTTACATGCTCATTTTGTAATTCTCCAGGTCAAAATAGACTTTACGGTGATGGAGATTTTAAAAAAGGCATGTCCTTTTTTAGAAAAAAATCTATGAATCTTGTTAAAACAGAAATTGAAAATCATATTGAAAAATATGATGTTGAATACATCTATTTTTGGGCAGACACATTTCTAGCGTGGAATGATAATGAATTTAATCAATTTTGTGAAATGTATGATGAATTTAAATTACCATTTTGGTGTCAAACAAGAATTGAGACTATTGTAGAAGACAAATTTAGAAGATTGAAAGAATTAGGCTTAGATAGAGTTACTTTTGGATTGGAACATGGAAATGAGAAATTCCGCAGAGATATTGTAAAACGAGATTATACAAATGACGCTGCAGTAAGAAAAATAAAAATTATTGAAAAACTTGGAATAACTTTTAGTGTAAATAATATTATTGGTTTTCCTGATGAAACTCGAGAATTAGCTTTTGACACAATTGAACTAAATCGAAGATTTAATTCTGATAATACTAGTTGTTCTATTCTTGTTCCATTTCATGGTACTGAACTTCATTCCTATGCAGTACAAAAAGGGTATTTAGATCCAAATATAATTTGTGCAGTAAGTAATTCTGGAGAAAGTTTACTAAACATGCCACAATGGGACAAAAAAGATATGAGTCGTTTACGAGATGTTTTTGCAATGTATATCAAATTCCCAAAAGATAGATGGCCAGAAATTAAAAGAGCTGAAACTGATGATGTATTACGTTCTAAATTACGAGAAGAATTCGTTAAGACATATTGGTCTGATTCAAATGCTAAAATTGAAGATGATATAGCAGAAGCAGCAAAAGGTCTTTTCTAATAGACTTCTGAAATTGAATTTAGATTAGCTGAATTTATGTGAAAACAAAAATTAGTTTTTTTTGATTACCATATTGTATATCCACCATCTACTGTGAACGCACTCCCAGTAACGTAGCTAGATTTTTCACTACATAAATAATCAATTAATTCATTTAATTCGGTCTTTTTCATCATTCTTTTCATTGGTGTTAAATTAGAATATAATTTAATGAATTTTTTATTTTGTTTTGATAATACTCCTCCTGGAATTACACAATTTACTCTTGTTGATGGAGCTAAATGTGCTGCAAGATATTTTGAAAGATTTACAACACCTGCTTTTGAAACTCCATATCCTACATCTTTATGTGATCCATCATATAGTTCTGGTTTAGGGGAAACAATTCCATAAGCTGAAGAAAAATTTACTATTGAGGATTTTTTATTATTTTTTACAAATTGTCTACAAACTGAAAATAATGACACTAAATTGACATCAAGATATTTTGAAAAAGATTCTAAAGAAAAATCAAATAATGTTCCTTTTTTTCTATCTGATTGAATAGCATCGTTTAATGCAAAACAATTAACAAGATATTTTGCACGATTTTTTTTAAACCATGATTTTACAAATTCTTCATCATTAAGATCATGTCCTAATTTTAGATCTAATCGATAAACTTTATTATTATTTTTTTCAAAATATTTACAAATTTCTGCTCCAATTAATCCTTCTGAGCCTGTAACAATTATTTTTTTCATATTATCCTCATTTTATTAGATCGTATTAAAATTGTTTTTGCAAGTAATGTAAATTCTTCTTCCCATTTTTTAATAAATTTTTCAAATTCTAAATTTATTAAATTAAAATTTTTATGATTTTTTTGGAAAGATGACAATGAAACTCCATCTTTAAGTATTGAATAATATGGAATAGGCAAGGCAAATTCTTTTAAAACTTTAACCAATATTGATAATTCTTTTTCATTAAATTCAAAATTGGATAATGTATTTTGAATTTTATATGATAATTCATCAAATGTTTCAATTTTTGTTACCATAGATAATTTATCATAATATTCATCTCCAAATAAAAAAACTGGTTTATGATAAAATAATGCTTCAAATCCAGTTGCGCCTGAAATTGCTATAACTCCTTGACTTTTTTCTAATACTTCTTGTGCATTAACACTAGGATGTAAAAATCTAACATTTGGTATGTTTCTAATTTTTTTATAATCCTCAATTGATCTCCATAATTTAATTTTTTGAAGTGGATGTTCTTTTACATATAGTACATAATTAATTGGAATGGATTTTGCAATTGTTTCAATTAAATTGATTTGATTACTATAAAATGGTGTATTTAGCAGAATTGAAGCTTCTGGTTCACTTTGAAGTGGAAAATATAAAAATTTCTCATCTTGTAATGTTTTTTCTGCATAATTATCTAAAAATTGTTCACGTTTTTTTATTTCAAAACTATTATGTAATCTATTTTGTATAAGGCGAATTTTTGTTTTTCCAACATTAAGATAGATAGGTTCTAAATTATTTGATAATCTTTTGATATAATGATTAATTTTTTGAGAAAATGATTTGATACTTGGGTCAAAACTAGAAATTGTTTTTAAAACATCCGTATAATTTTGTTTTTTTATAAATTCCTTATCATATGTTGGTAATGACTCATTAAAATTATCTTCAATTTTTTTCATTTTATTTGAAATTTCACTATTTTTATTACTACTAGAAATATGGATGTGATTTTTGTAATGTATGTCCATTGGCATAAAAGTTTGAATATTTCTTTTTTTAGCAATCTCATAAAGAAGTACATTTGAAACATTTTCTCCTGGTGTCTGCATTAGAATCATTTTTGGTTTTTCTTTTTCTAAAATATTGATAAAAAATTCAAGTGAATTTTCAATAATTATTAAAATTTCTTCACGTGTAAATTTATGAAAATCAGTCCAAAATTTATAAAAACTTCTATCTGAAAAAATATTTAACCAAATATTTAAGTCAAAATTATCTTCAATATTTTTTAAATTATCTATATTGAAAGTTGATTTTTTAATATAACAATCTGGATAGTAAAATAATTTTTTAAATTTAACAAACTCTTGTTTTTCAAAAAATTCCAAATCCTGTTTTCTAGTAATAATTCCAATAAAATCAAATTTTCCTAATTTTGATAATTTAGAAATTACACCTAAATAAAAATACGAGTAGGCATCAAAATCTAACCATACGATGATTGTTTCTTTTTCTGACATATTTTCATATATTTAATTTATTTAAATATGAATTAAACGAAGTGAATTCAAATTGATTTAGAAGTGATTCCATTTTAGAAAATGTTTTCTCTATTTTATGGAATGTTACAAATTTATTTTTTACTGGCAATTTTATTTTTGGAATATATTCAGGTGTCAATTCCCATGAATGAATATAAAAACTTGAAACTCTGTTTTCTTTTTCATAAGATTTTATTGCATTCTTTATAATTTTTAGAGGAAGTGTTCTTAAATAAAATCCTCCTGCAGCAGGAATAGTTTTTCCTAAAAACTTTGTAACCAATAATGGAAATTCAATTAATTTACCTTTTTCATTATTTTTTTCTAAATGCTCACTTGTAATTTTATATGGTGATTTCTCAGCTTCTGGAATTCCATATAAACTAGTTTTTGCAGGAATTATACTACTGTCATATTTGTAATTATTATTTACCAGTTCATCAATTACCCATGAACTTTTTTTGTTAATAGAAAAAGTTGGTGCTCTAAAACCAATTGATTTTTTTGATGTAAGTTTACCAAATTCTTTTATTTCATCTTGAAATTTTTCTTTAAAATTGGGTGAATCTAATCGATCATGCTTCATTGTATGAAAACCTATTTCGTGTTCTGAATCTAGAATTTTATCTAGAATTTCTGGATTGGATTTTAATAATTCTCCAACAACAAAAAATGTTGCTTTAATATCATATTTTCTTAATAATTCTAGAATTTTATCTAATCCTTGATACATTACTGGAATTTTTTTATTTTCAGGTACAAATGGTTCTACTAGCTGGGGGTGATACCAATCTTCAAAATCTATTCCAAGTAAATTCATATGATTAATTCTTCAAAAATTACTCTTTAATGATTTACTATTGAATATTATATGGATATTTGAGACCCTTCTCCAAGAAGAAACTCATTATTTGATACATTATTTTGTGAAATTCTAGAATTTGAACCCACTATACTGTTTTTAATCTCAAATTTCCCTTCAAATATGCAATTAGACATTATGATCGAATTTGAAATAGTAGTTCCTACAATTTTACAATCATCCCCAATACTGGAATTTTCTTTAATCTCAGAGTTTTCTTCAATTATGCAATTTTCACCAATTATGACTGGACCTGTAATTTTGACTCCTTTTTTTATTTTAGTACCTTGACCAATCAGTACTTTTCCTGATATGGTGACACCTTCTTTATTTTGTTCATTTTTGTATTCTTTCATATTTTCAAGAATTTTTTTATTTGCTTCGATTATGTCTTTAGGAGTTCCAGTATCTTTCCAAAAATCAGTAATCATTTCAAATGTTAATTCTTCATCATTCTCAATTAACATTTGTAATGCATCAGCTATTTCTAATTCATTTCTCCATGATGGTTTTAATTTATCTATTATTTCAAAAATATGTGATGTTAAACAATAGATTCCTGTAACAGCAAAATTTGTAATTGGATTCTTTGGTTTTTCTACAATTTTAATTATTTTATTATTTTTTATTTCAGCAATTCCAAATTGTGAAGGATTATCTACTTCACACAATAATAGTGATGCCTCAACATTAGATTTTTGAAAATTAATAATATATTCTGAAATATCTTTGTTGATGATGTTATCTCCCAAAAAAACTATAAATTTTTCTCCACCAACAAAATTTTTACATAAAGATATGGCATGTGCTATTCCTTTAGGATAATCCTGTTCAATATATGAAAATTTTACACCAAATTTGTCACCATTCCCATAAAATTCTTTAACTTTTTGAGAACCTATTCCGCCAATAATGAATGCAATTTCTTTTATTCCAGCTTGAATTAATGTATCCACACAATAATTAGACATTGGTTTATTTGCTATAGGTAGTAATTGTTTTGGACCTGTATGTGTTAAAGGACGTAATCGTGTTCCATGACCTGCATGTAAAATTATTCCTTTCATTATTATTGAAAATTTTTTCTGGTAATTTAAGTAAACTATACTAAAATCTTTAATATTTATTACAAAAGCCCATTTTTAGGCTCAAATTTTATTTATACTCATAATTTGTCATTTTCCTGTTTTTCAATTTTTAGAACTGAATTTCTAAAATCTTCAATTTCTTCTTGAGATGCTTTTCCAGTTTGTACATCTAATAATGTTCTAATCATTCTGGCTAAAATTGGATCTTCAAACATTTTTAATTCCATATCGACATGTATTTGAGTATTTGAATGCCATCTCCCAATTAAAATTGATACAGGAATATACAATATTAGAAAAATAATAGAAAATATCCATATTTCTGAAAGAACAGTTTCCAGTATCTCATTACCGTCAATCAAAAAATTATATGTAATTAAAATAAAATTTACAAATCCTAAAGAAATTGTTAGATATATGGCATGACCCATTCTTCCAGCCCACCAAAATTCTCTTAAAATTTTTTTTTGGAAAACCATTTTATTTCTTATGCTTATTTTCTATCCTCTTTAACATATCCCTAAAATCTTCAATTTCTTCTTGAGATGCTTTTCCAGTTTGTACATCTAATAATGTTCTAATCATTTTTGCCAAAACAGGATTTTGTTGATTAATTATAGTAGTTTCTACTCTTAATTGTGTACGTCTATGCCAATAACCAATTAATATTGCTGCTGGAACATAAACTAAAATAAACATTAATGCAAAAATCCATAATTCGGGAACTAAATCTTTAAAAAAAGTTACTCTTTCAATTAATAATCTATATGCAATTAAAATAAAATTTATGAATGTTAATACAAAAATCAAATATACCGTATGACCTTGTCTAAATTCCCACCATCTACGTCTTCCCCAGCCTTCTTTCATTAATTCTTCAGTGAATTATGCATATAAATAAAGTTTGAAATCAATTTCTACTAAATTTACTTAAAGTCATGAATTTATTTATCAAATAATTAATACTACTTTTAGTATTTCTTGAAATAATCACTAACAAAGTTTTAATCATTATTGTAATCATATACAAAAATGAACAAAGTTTCTATGATAACTGAAAGAAAAATTGATGGTTTTGATGCAAGTGGAAATCGTGCTGAGTGGGAATTAAATGCACTTAAACAAAATAATTTTACAGATATTGAATTAATTGATGAATTTAATGAAGAAAAAGTTTCTAAATTATCAAATAATTTAATTCATGCACAACAACTTAGTGGTAGATTATTAAAAAATCATAGATATATTGTTGATGCACATGGACTAGAATTTGTATTTTCTTCACATATGTTACACGGTTATTCATATCATTCTTGGCACAGATGGGCTTTTCTAGCTAAATCATATCATTATAAAAAATTAGAAACTAAAATTTTTAAAAATTCAAAACATATTATTTGTGCTGGAGAGCATATTCTTGATAAAGTAAAAGATCTTCAAAGTTCAACTTTGGTACGAAATGCTGTTTTCCCCGAAAATTATACTCCTACTCAATGTAAAAAATTAAGAATTGCCTTAGTTGGTCCATTTTTACCGGGAAAATTAAATTATTATGGTTTTGAGATGATTCAATTTTTGGTCAGAAAATTCCCTGAAATTGAATTTGTATTTATTGGCCCAACTGACAAAACTTTTTCTGATGGTCTACAATTTAAAAATACAAAATTTACTGGTAAAGTTGATAATTATATTGATACATTAAGAACCTGTAGTGTTTTATTAGCTCCGTATCCTGAATATGCTTGTTATTTAGGATCAAAAACAAAATTTATTGAAGCAGCAGCTTGTCAAATGCCAATAATTACAACTCCTATAGGCAATCTAGATTTTCAAAATGATTATGTATGTCTTGGAAAAACAAATAATGATTTAGCAAATCAAATAGATTATTTAAAAGATGAAAATGTTAGAAATGATTTGGGTAAAAAATTAAAAAATGAAATTTTAAAAAATTATAATGCAAATATAGAAATTAAAAAAGTAATCAAACTTTATAATGAATTAATTTAATATCTAATTTTTATTATATACTAAAATATACTAAAAATAATGAATTATAATAATAAAATGAATTTAGAAATATTTGATATTAATTTACATGAAAAAAAAATTTATTCTCAAAATGGTGAAGATGGAATTTTAGAATTTATTTTTTCTAAAATTGGAACTACTAACAAATTTTCTGTTGAATTTGGAGTAGGTAATGGATTTGAATGTAATACAGTTTATCTTTTAGAAAAAAAAGGTTGGACTGGTTTAATGATGGATTATGGTGCAGATCAAGAAATTCAATGGAAAGGAGTTTTGAAAAAAGTTTGGTCAAATAGAAATGAGGGATTTGGTGAAAATATAAAAAAATATACTAAATTTTCAAAAAAAATAATTAAACGTAAAGAACGTTCAATGCATCTAAAACTAGATATTAAAAATGAAAGAATTACTGCTGAAAATATTCAAAATTTATTTCAAAAATATCTAGTTCCTGAAAATTTTGATTTACTATCTATAGATATTGATTATAATGATTTTTGGGTATGGAAAGCAATTACTAAATTTCATCCACGTGTATTAGTAATAGAATTCAATTCATCTATACTTCCTAACGAAAGTAAAGTTGTTCCTTATGATGCCGATGCTCAATGGGATGGTACTAATTATTTTGGAGCAAGTTTATTGGCATTAAAAAATTTGGGACTAGAAAAAAATTATACATTATTAGGTTGTGACAATAACGGAGTAAATGCTTTTTTTTGTCAAAGCGAACTTGTTAAAAATTTTAAAATTAATGATATTGAAAATTTGTACAGATCTCCAAAATATGGCGAAAAAATTAATGGTGTGCATATAGGTCATCCTCCAAGTATTAAAAAAATGATTGAGTTCTAATTTTAATTAATTACTCTATAAAAATAATAAATTATTAAATAATCTATTTTTTTAATTTTTGATTTAAATTAAATTTTTCAAAATTTATTTTAAATATTTTTATTTCAAACTTATAATCCATTTTCTTTGAGTCAAAAATTTTATTTAGATAATTAAATTTTTCTTCATTATGATATACTTCATTTAAAAAATCTGGAAGATTTGAATTATTATCAATTATCAAATGAGTTAATTTGTTTTTATTATTTGAAATGAAATCATTCAAATTATTATAATTATTAGTTTTTATTGTTTTAATTTTACGTGTTTCATCATAAAATACAAAGGGCCATTCTTCATTTATTTCTGAAGGTCCAATATACTGTGTTACTGTAGGATGATAGTTTAAACCTCCAATTACTACTGGTATACTTTTAGCAAATTCATTTAATTCTCTTTCCTTATCATAATCTATTTTTGTATATTCATAAAAAATAACTGAACTAATTAAAATTCCAGCAATGATCAAAAATAATATTAGATCTTTCCTTTTGAATTTAATAAGATAATTTCTAACTGAATATAATGATATTAATGAAAAAATTGGAAATAAAGCATACAGATACCTTGTATCTTGTGCTTGGCGTAGATATGCATATAAAATTGGAATACTACAGATTACAATAAAAATTATGATAAAATTATTCTCTTTTTTTCTATGTTTGAAAAATAAAATAATTCCAAATGGTAAAAATATTAAAAAATTTGGTATTAAAATCCATCCTAAATATTTTGCAAAAAGTGATAGTCCATCAACAATTTCTGAATTTCCATTCTGATTTTCATTTACCATTGAAATAATTTGACTTGTTCCAATTGCCCCTCTTTGAAAAATTCCATCATACCCCGCAACTTCTATCCTATAATCCATAATTGGAATTAAAATTAGCATAAAAATAACTAAACAAGGAATATAGGTCTTCAAAATTTCTTTAGATATTTTATATTTTATAAAAAATAATATTGTTAGTGTAAAGAATAAGAATAATCCTTCTGCACGTACAATGGTTGCACATGAAGCTAAAATAAATGATATTAGCATTAATTTTCTTTCATATTTTAAAAAAAGTATTAATGATGATGTTGTTAATAAAATAAAAAGTGGATCCGTAATTCCTAAGGTAGAATTTAAAATTAATCTAGGATCAAATGCAATTAATGCAACACCTACTAATGCTATTTTTTTGTCAAAAAATTGTTTACATAAAAAATATACTGGAATCATAATCAAAGATGATAATATAATTGAAATTATTCTTTGTAATTGCATATATTCTAAAGTATTTTCTAAATTAATTATGGAAAACCAAAATGAAAGAAATATTGGCCATCCATTATTAATTGGTGTCCACTCTATTGGTAAATACCCATAATAATTAATTGCAGTTGCGTAAGTAAAATTATCAAATCCATCAATAATTAGCGGTAAATCATTTGGAAAATAAAAAAATCTAATACTAATTCCAACTAAAAATATAATTAAGAATGAAATTTTTAGTCTTACATTATTACTAATTAAATTAATTAACAATTTATTATATAAAATCAAAATATCTTACTTAAGAATTCTTCATTTAGTAGTGTACTAAAATATTTCTGAGTATTAAACTTGATTAATTTTGATACTTTTTTTTGTTCTATTTTTTTAAAAAATTGATTTAGTTAGTATCAATTATGTATAACAAATAATAATTATAACGTATTTTATTTTTTGTTGGCATTTAGTAATTTACGAGCGTTATCATTTATTGGAAGTGCTGATATAGTAGGGTCAATTATTACTTCTGTATTTTGGTTCTTTCTTGCATCACAACTTCCCCCTGATGAATATGGAGAAATTCATTATTTTATTGCTATAGCTATGGTTGCTAGTGCATTTGTTATTATTGCTCCACAAAGTTCTATGATTGTATTTTCTGCTAAAAAATTGAAACTTGAATCCACTTTTTATTTTATTTCGTTGATTTTAACAATAATTGCATCGTTTGTAATTATGATTTTATTTTATAAAATTGATGTTGTTTTTTTACTTTTTGGTTATGTCCTTAATATTTTAGCAATTGGACAATTATTGGGAAGAAAATTATTTTCATCCTATTCAAAATATCATCTATCTCAGAAAGTTCTAACTGCTTGTCTAGGACTTTTATTTTTACAATTTTATGGTTCAGATGGAATAATTCTTGCTTTATCATTGTCATATGTTTTATTCATAATAATTGCATACAAAGAAATTAAAAATACTAAGATTATTTTGTCATCAATTAAATCACATTCAAAATTTATTTTTAATAATTATATAATTGAAATATTTACAAAATTAAATAGTAATTTTTACAAATTTTTAATAGTACCTATTCTTGGATTTGGAATTCTTGGAGAATTTTCTCTTGCGCAGCAATTAGTTAATACTGGAATGATATTCACTCTAATTATATTTAAATTCACACTTTCTCATGATTCTAGTGGACAGGAAAATATTCAATTAAAAAAAGTAACAATTTTAATTTCAGTATTAATTTCAATTTTTGGATTTATTTTTGCACCTCTATTGGTTTCCACTTTTTTCCCAGAATATATTCAAATCATTGATGTTGTTAGAATTATTAGTTTTTGTATTATACCTCTGACCTTCACTAAAATATTTACTTCTAAATTACTTGGAAATAAAAAAAATAATAGTATTGTTTGGAGTAAAATTATTTCAATTATCGTATTTGTAATAATTATACTTGTACTTACACCTGAATATGGTATTATTGCTTTAGCTTTTGGATATTTACTCTCTACAATTGTAGAAACAATTTGTCTTATTCCAAATATTCAATTTAAAAAAAAATAATTAATTAAATATTACATTATTCTTCAATGATTTATTAAAATTAAAGTATACTTTTATTTTAAGATGAAAAGCAAGACTACAATAGAAAATTTTATGCAGATTGTAAAAAATTAACTATATTTAATACATTATTAGCTAAAAGTCATGGGGGAAAAACCAAGAATGTTGTTTTGGTTAAATGGGTTTTTCTTACATTATTCTTTAGCTTATTACCTTCAATCACGTTTAGATGCAGATTTTTTTGGAATAGTCGATATTAACACAAAACCAAAAAAATTTTTCCAAAATCAAAATCTTGTAAATTTTGAAAAATTATGGTTTTTTCATGATAATATTAAAAAAAACCAAAAGCCTGATCTTGATTATTTACGTACTTTCGAAAAAAAATATGGAATTAATTTGTGGAAATATGCATTAAATGAGCGATTTTTTTATTTGCATAATCGTTTTTACAAATTTCAAAGAACAGAAATTCTATCGATTCTAGAGCAAGAGATAAAATTATTTGAGTTAGTTTTAGATGAAATCAAACCCGATTATTTTCTTACATATGATCCTGTATTCCACCACCAAAAACTTTTGTTAGATTTGTGTAGAAAAAGAGGAATTAAAGTTTTATCCACCATAATAGCTACTGGAATTAAAAATAAAACAATTATAGTTGAAGATGGTGCAACCTATGATCTTGATTCAAATATTATGTTAGAGAAATCAGTTGAAGGAGAAAAATCTAATATTGAAAATAAAGAATCATATGATAAGATTCATCATAGTTATATTCAATCACGTAATACTAATTTCTCAAATAAATTAATAGCATTAAAAGATTATCTGTTGGATTTTGATTCAGAATTAATTAATTCAAATTTTATGTATTATGGAAAAAGTAAATTAAAAGTTATGAAAGATGCATTAAATTTTGAGTTAAGGAGAAGAATTAATTATCAAGATCTTCAGAAAGTTTCAACTTCCTCACCTAATCTGAATCTTCCTTATGTTTACTTTCCAATGAGCATAGACGAAGAAATGAATACTTTACACTATGCACCATATTATACAGATCAGATAGAAGTAATTCGTAACATTGCAAAATCAATCCCTATCAATTATGTATTATATGTGAAAGAACATGTTGCAGCTGGATTAAGAAAATGGCATGATATGGATTATTATAATCAGATTACAGATATTCCTAATGTTATATTTATCAATCCTCAAGTTGATAATAATTTGTTAATTAAAAATTCAAAATTAGTGATCACTACTAGAGGATATTCTACATTAAAAGCTCTCAAGTATTGTATACCATCAATTGTTTTTGGGGAACAACCAGCTCAAATAATGCCCTCAATATTTCATGTGAATTCTCTTAACTCACTTCCAAATTTAATTAAAGATGCTCTAAGACATAAAGTAGATTCAACAGAATATCAAAAGTATGAGGATTTGTTAGATGAAAGGTTATTTGAATTTAATATGTTTGAATTTGAAATTAGAAGAGATACAAGTTTTTTCCCTGGAGGAATTTTATCTAATACAGATATACCAAATGAGGGTATGACTAATTTTCTTGATTTAAATAAAAATATGTTTGAAAATATAGTGAGTGCACATTTAAAATTAATTACTTAATGTATGAGATACCTTAAATAATCAAAACTAAACAAAACAATAATTTGAAAACAATAATTGGAATACCTGCATTTAATGAAGAAAAAAATATTGGTTCATTGATAGTTAATCTTAAAAAAAAATATGATCATGTACTGGTTTGTGATGATGGTTCTTCAGATACTACTGCTAACATTGCCTCAGAAATGGGTGCAATTGTAGTTAAACATTCAAAAAATCAAGGTTATGGTTCTGCTATTAAGACAATTTTTAATGAATGTAAAAAAATTGATTGTGATATTTTAATCACTTTTGATGCTGATGGACAACATCAAATTTCTGAAATTGATGATGTTTTAAAGCCAATTATGGATAATACTGCAGATATTGTTATTGGTTCTAGATTCCTTGGTAAAACCAAAAATTTACCAAAATATAGAAAATTTGGAATTAAAACTATTACAGGATTAACAAATGTTATGACTGGTTCAAATATTACTGATTCTCAAAGTGGTTTCAGAGCTTATTCTCAAAAAGTTTTACAAGAAATTTCTCCTACGGAATCTGGAATGGGGATATCAACTGAAATTCTAATTAAAGCAACAAATAAAAAAATGAGAATTACTGAAATTCCTATTACTATTAGTTATGAAAATAATACACATTCAAAAGAACCAATTTCTCATGGAACTTCTGTAATAATTAGTACAGTTAAACATGTTGTAATTGAAAGACCCCTTTTGTATTATGGTATTTCTGGTTTATTCTTTTTAGGAATTGGATTAATTTTTGGAATGTGGGCTTTACAAATTTATTCTGAGCAACAAGTGTTTATGACTAATGTTGCGTTAATTGGAATATGTGGTATAATTTTAGGTACTATTTTATTAATATCTGGCACAATTCTTTTTTCAATTTCGACTTTAATTAATAATAATAAATAATTTTTATTAATATTTTATTGATTAAATAATAATTTTAGACTATCTTCAATTTTTTCTGGCTTATTTTTTAAAATTTTATTTGCTTTACTAACACTTAATGATGAATCCGCAGGCCTTTGTGCTTTCCAATCCATTTGATCCATTTTTGTTAGTTTCAAAAATTGTTTATTGACATTTATAATTTTAGATATTTGTACTGCAAAATCATACCTTGATATTTTTGTAGCACCTGCTAAATGAATAATTCCAGTAATTTTTCTTTCCATTATTTCTATTATCATTTTTGAAATATTTGGAACATAACTAGGTGATGTATATTGATTTACTACAACTGAAATCTCTTTTTTCAATTCTAAATTTTTTTTAACCCAAATTGGAAAACTTATTTTTTTTGAATGTATACCAAACGGTGTACTTGTTCTAACAATAACATTTGGTGTAGTTATTTTTTTAAATACTCTTTCTCCATCTAATTTTGATTTTCCATAAAAATTTATTGGATTTGTTTTATCATTTTCTTTCTTCATACCTACTTTCCCATCAAAAACATAATCAGTTGACATATACACAAAAAATGTATTATATTTTTCTGATTCCAAAGCTAAAATTTCAGTAGCATCTGTATTGATTTTTTTTGCTAATTCTGTTTCTGTTTCACATAATTCAACATCTGTCATAGCACCTAAATGGATTACTACATCTGGCTTAATTCTATTCATTGTATTTACTATGTCATCTTTTTTTGTTAAATCTAAATGTGTAATAATTCCTAATTCAGGTTTAGTTTTATTATAACATGAATATACTTGTTTATGATTATCTAAAAGATCTTTTACAATTTGTGTTCCAATAAGCCCTGCAGAACCAGTTACTAAAATTTTTTTTATTTCCATTTTAAAGTCCATGGTTGAGGATGTAATGCCTTTTCATCTATTAGCGGTTCCCACCAGGAATAATTTTCATCATACCATTCAACTGTATCTTTTAATGATTCTTTAAATTCATATTTTGGTTTCCAATTAATTTCTTTTTGAATTTTTGAGGCATCTATTGAATATCTTTTATCATGACCTGGTCTATCATCTACATATTCAATTAAATCATTAGATTTATTCAATAATTCTAAAATATTTTCTACGATTGTTTTATTTTTTATTTCATTCCATGCTGTAATGTTGTAAACTCGACCTGATATTCCATTTGAGATCAGATTTTCTATTGCTTGAACATGATCATAAACATAAATCCAACTTCTAATTTGTTCACCATTTCCATATAATGGAATTTTTAGATCTTTTTTTGCTCTAATAATAGTTTTAGGAATAAGTTTTTCTGGAAATTGATGTGGTCCAAAATTATTTGTACATCTAGTTGTAATACATTTTATTCCATATGTTCTATGATATGTAGAAACTAAATGATCTGCTGCTGCTTTTGTTGCTGAATATGGATTGCTAGGATTAATTAATGATTTTTCTGTGAATGAATCTTCATTTTCTGCATCTCCATATACTTCATCTGTTGATACATGAATGAACAAATTATCATGTTTCTTTGTAGCTTCAAGTAAGGAATATGTTCCGAGAATATTTGTTTCAATGAATGGTTTTGGATTTGCAATACTTCTATCTACATGAGATTCTGCAGCAAAATTAATTATCACATCTACATCTTTTGCTAAATTATCTACAAGTTTCTGATTTTTAATATCATCATTAATGAATTGATAATTTTTATTTTGTTCTATTTCTTTAAGATTTTTTAAATTTGAACCAATTGTAAGTAAGTCCAAATTAATTATTTTATTTTTAGGATTATTATTTAGATAATTTTTGATAAATGCGCTTCCAATAAATCCTGCTCCTCCACAAACTAAAATTTTCATGATTTCAAGTTTGAAATTAATTATTTAACTCTAGTGTATGATTAATCATAAATAAAATTAGTGTCTATATTTTCTAATAGTGGTAGTAAATTATCTTTTTCAGAAATTATCGGTTGTTTTACTGACCAAGGAATGTTTATTGTAGGATCATTCCATATTATTCCTCCTTCGTTTTCTTGTGAATATTCACTACTAACTTTATAAATTACATCTGCTTTTTCACTTAAAACAGAAAAACCATGTGCAAACCCTTCTGGAATATATAGGGATCTATGATTTTCGTTTGAAAGAATTTCTCCAACCCATTTACCATATGTTGGAGATTTTTTCCTAATATCTACTGCAACATCAAAAATTTTTCCGGTAATTGCAGTTACTAATTTTGCTTGTGCTTTTGGATTTTTTTGATAGTGTAAACCTCTAATTACTCCAAATGTAGAATGTGAAATATTATCTTGAATCATTTTTGTTATTCCATTTAACAAGAAATTTTCTTCTTTAAAATTTTCAAAGAAAAAACCTCTTTTATCAGAAAATTTTTTTGGTTCGATTAATATTACTTCAGAAATAGCTAATTTTTTGAAAATAGAATTCATATCTTTTAAAAAATAAAATACGATAAATGTGTTTTATTATTAATCATTTACTCTAATTATTCCTCATGATCTATTTTCTTTACTACTCTAGCAGGATTTCCTAAAACAATACAATGATCTGGTACATCTTGTCCTACTACACTACCTGCCCCTACAATTGAATTTTCTCCAATTGTTACTCCTGCTACAATAATACATCCGACACTAATTACAGCACCTTTTTTGATGGTCACAGGTTTAATTGTTCTAGGATATCCATGTTTTTTTAAAAATTCATTTGCTGATGGATTCACATGAGCAAAAATCATTGAATTAGAACTAATTGTTACATTGTTTTCAATAGTTATCAATTCTGGATGCAATAAATCAATTAAGACATATGGTGAAATATGACAATTTTCTCCTATTTTTACACCTCTTAATCTTTGATATTTTATTGACCATGATGAAAGTGGTGAAGAATAAGCTAAGGAATGAAATATCCAACTTTTAAAAAATTTAAATTGAATTTTTATTTTTCCAGTAACGCCTGTATATCCATAATAATTCATCAATTCCTGTAAATTATCTTTAAAGTTGTCTTGTTTTGTCATAATCTTTCTTTTTATTTTAGCATAAAACGTTTAACTTTTCCGTAATCTGTTTTAGGGATTTTTTCAACAAAATCAATTTTAGATGGAATTTTAAATTTTTCAAGATTTTTAATACAATGACTCAAAATTTGAGCTTTATCAATATCTGAGTTTTTTGATTTTATTATATTTACTTTAATAGTTTGTCCAAAAATTTTATGTTCTATACCAAATGCTACTACATCATCCACACCTAAAATATTTTTAATAGTTTGTTCGATTTCCATTGGCATTACTTTTTCGCCTCCAACATTAATTATTTCATCACTACGTCCCTTTAGGAAAAGATAACCTTCATTATCAAAATACCCTGTATCTCCCGTTCTTAACCAGTTATCAGAAATATTTTTATCCGCTTTAACATTATTCCAATATTTTTTTATCACATTATCACCTTTAATCAAAATATCCCCAATTTTCAAATTATTTTTCTCCTCATTTACAATTTTTATTTCTACATTTGGTGAACACTTGCCAACAGATTCTTCTCTTTGATTATTTTCATCAAATATCATAAATGTTGAACGTGAAGCTTCAGTTAAACCATAGTAGGTTGCTAAATTTCCGTTTTTTAAAATTTGTTTAAATTCAATTACTGTTTTTTTAGGAATCGCTGTACTATTTGTAATAATTAATCTTATTTCTGAAAAATAATTTTCTAAATCTTTATTTTTAAAATTTAGTATTTTTGTTAAGGTAGCAGGAATAGCAGCTAAGGTTTTAATTT
>Ga0206683_10000569_pt1 | contig 26687 bp, 26 predicted proteins | sample M280m12015metaG_FD_155483 | JGI IMG/M metagenome (GOLD analysis project Ga0206683, IMG submission 155483) | Ammonia-oxidizing marine archaeal communities from Monterey Bay, California, United States - M2 80m 12015 | ecosystem: Environmental > Aquatic > Marine > Intertidal zone | place: USA...
TTGTTCATATTTTATTTTTATTGAGTTAATCTCTTTTAAAATTAATGTATCTATTTAAATTATTTTTGTTCAGCATTAGATAATATACAAATAAAAATTAAAAACTATGAAAATAGCGAGTTGGAATGTCAATGGAATTAGGGCACGAATAGAGCATGTTACTGCATGGATAAAATCCAATCAGCCAGATATTTTAGCGCTGCAAGAAACAAAAGTAATGGATGATATGTTTCCATTCGAAGCCTTTACATCACTGGGCTATGAAGCAATGATCTACGGCCAAAAATCATACAATGGTGTAGCCCTATTATCAAAAAAATCCCCTAAAGAATGTACTAGAGGCATTGATGATTTTGTAGATGAACAGACTAGAGTAATCTCTGGAATCTATGAGGGGGTTAAGATTATTGATGTTTACATACCTAATGGTCAAAGCGTTGGTTCTGAGAAATTTGAATATAAAATGAGGTGGTTGACAAACTTACATCGTTACTTAGAGGCATCAATAAAAAGAAATGAACAAATTGTTGTCCTTGGTGATTTTAACATAGCGCCTCAAGATATAGATGTTCATGACCCTATAGAGTGGAAAGGTAAAGTCTTATGCAGTGATGAGGAAAGAGAATGGCTGCATAAAATAGAGAAAATAGGTTTTGTTGATAGTTTTAGATTGTTTAATCAAGATGAGGGTTTATTTAGTTGGTGGGATTACAGGATGGCTTCTTATAGAAGAAAAATGGGCATGCGAATAGATTTGATACTTATCTCTGAAGCATTAAGAAAAAATTGCATCAAAAGTTATATTGATGAAACCCCTAGGGCTTTAGAAAAACCATCTGATCACACGCCCGTGTTAATAGAGCTCAGGTTATAAGACCGTTTTTTGCTCCATCAAGTCCTTTATTAAACCGTCATCATATCCAATCCCTTTCAGTACACTCCTTGTATTTTGACCTCTAGTGGGCGCGGTATGTTTATAGATTGGAGTAGAATTAGAAAATTTTAATGGGCTGCCCGCTTGCCTCTCTGTCTCCTTAGCGCCCTTTGGAACATTGACTACCATTTGTCTATTTTGTAATTGTTGGCTCTCTATAGCTTCAGACAAACTTAGAACTGGTTCTACACAAGCATCAATATTTTCAAAAAGAGTAACGCACTCTTCAAAAGTTTTACTCCCGAAAGCGCTAGTCAAACCCTGATGGATTTTATCTTGTGCTTCTGGAGTTAAATAATCTAGATTATATAGGTCCATTCGACCCATTGCTTCGCAGAGTTCTTTAAAAAATTTTGGCTCAAGACTGCCGACAGAAAAATACTTCCCTTCCTTAGTTTTATAGTAATTATAAAAACCACCTCCATTGAGATTATTAGACTGAAAAGACGCTTCATTATCATTTACAAGATAGTCAGCTGCATGAATTGAGTTAAGAGCAAAACTTGCATCAAGCATACTGATGTCAATATGTTGTCCAATGTTTCGACTTTGCCTCTCAATGATGGCGGCTAAAATTCCTGTAACAGCATGCATAGAACCGCCCGCTAGGTCAGCTATTTGTATGCCAGATAAAGTAGGTCCTTCGCTTGTTGTACCACTATAACTACTAACCCCACTAAGAGATAAATAATTAATATCATGCCCTGCTTTTTGTTTTAAAGGGCCGGTCTGCCCATAACCTGTTATGGAGCAGTAAATTAATTTAGAATTAAGTTGAGACAATGATTTATAACTCAACCCCAATCGATCCATAACGCCTGGCCTGAATTGCTCAACAAGAACATCATAATCTTCAATTAATTTTTCAATAATAGCCCTCCCCTTGGGATCCTTAAGATTAATAGCAATAGATTTTTTGGATCTACCCAAATAAGACCTCATAGCTGCGCCACGATGCTTAAAAGATACATCGCCCTCGCTTACCGGCTCAACCCATAAAACGTCAGCCCCCATGTCAGCAAGGGTCATGGTTGCATAAGGTCCCGGAAGAAGTGTTGAAAAATCAAGAATTTTTATTTTATCTAAAGGGGCCATATCACTATAGAGAAAGGTGGATTTTTTCTAGTTGCTGAACAACAAGGTCTACGTGTTCTATTTGAAAGGTCATTGGTGGTCTTAGTTTGATCACATTGTTTTGTGGTCCTGTCTGGCCTACTAATATGCCATTATTCATTAACCGCTCCACAGTTAATGTGGTTGTTGCTTTATCTTTCATTTCGACGCCAATAAACAGGCCGCTACCTCGTATATCTTTTATGACTTCACTAGAGCCAATAGCTCTGCTTAGCTCTTTTTGAAAATAGTTACCTACTATTTTTGCATGCTCAACCAAGCCCTTGTCTTGAATGCATTGCATCACTGCCAGGCCAGCGGCACATGCAACAGGATTCCCTCCAAATGTATTAAAGTAACCATAGTCATGGTTAAAGCTATCAGCAATTTCTCGTGTTGTTATTACAGCAGAAATAGGGTGTCCATTGCCCATAGGCTTGCCCAATGTGACAATATCTGGAACAACTTCGGAATGCTCAAAGCCCCACATAAAATCGCCTGTTCTGCCAAAGCCTGACTGCACTTCATCTGCAATGGTTAGCCCTCCCAATTCCTTAACCAAGGCATATAGTGTTGCTAGGTACTCTTTTTTAGGAAGATAAATGCCCTCACTGCTAAAAATATTATCTGCAATAAAAGCTGCTAAAGAATGGCCATGAGATTTCAATATTTTAACCTGAGCCGTTGTATTTTGGATATATTGTTCTTCATGCTCTGGGTAAGCTTCTGGACCAGGTATGGTTGCAATCCAACTTTCTCTTTGTGTTTCACTACAATCCTCTGGGCTCATCTGAAAAACTGCTGTGGTATTACCGTGGTATGCATTCTCAGTAACCAAACACCCTGTTTGGCCCGTATAATTTCTTGCAATTTGTAAAGCTAAATCATTTGCTTCACTGCCGCTGCAACAAAAATAACAAACGTTTAAACCTTCTGGCATGGACTCTATTATTTTCTCAGCTAAATCAACAATGTTGTGATGCAAATAACGAGTGTTGGTATTAAGCAATGCTGCTTGTTGGGCGATAGCGTCCACTACTTCTGAATTGCAGTGCCCAACGTGAGCAACATTGTTATAAACATCTAAATATTTTTTCCCTGCTTCATCAAACAACCAAACATCATCGCCTTTTATGATGTGTAGAGGTTCTTTGTAAAAATATTGATCTCCATTTCCCAAATAACTCATGCGCTTTTTAAAAACTGCTTGTTTATTAACTTCTTCGCTCATTTTTAAAACCCTAATCAACAACAGGTGTTAAGTTGTTTTTTAGTGTAGTCGACACACCTTCCAGGTCTGACTTTAATAGCGCTTCTAGAGTTTTCCACATTCGTTGTATTCCGCCTAAAATATACTCTTGGTTATCGGGGTGATCTATCGCTCTCCACTCACAAATGATTGCCGACATCGCAACCCTATTCATAATTAGCCCAGGTAATAAGTCGAGCTCTTTGGGCAACAGTGGGTATGCTTGATGGTAGCCGGACAATAAGCTTGAAGTGCCTTTAAAAATATCATTCATAGCAGCGGTTTGATAAGCGGCAGCCACTGCCAAATCATTAATTAAAGGTGCCTCCACCATGTCGCCAAAATCTATCATTCCGGCAACCTCTGATGATCCTGATGACACCAATATGACATTATCAGAGTTCATGTCATTGTGAATTACCTGGGTCCGGAGCTTTGCCAATGGTTTCTCAACATGGTCTGTAAAATATAATAAAGCTTTGTGTGCCATACTTTTATTATGCTTATTTTTAATAAATGGAAGCAATTCATAAAGAAGGTGTGTGTGGCTCATGTCCCATAGTAATTTATGCTTTGATGAAGAATGTTTAAAGTTTTTTAAACCTTTCCCTAGGCTGCCTAAAAAAGAACCCATGTTTGAATACAGTTTTTGAATGTTTTTTGGGGAGTTTATGTCGCCCAGTGGTTTTCCATCTACAAAAGAAACCAGTCGAACTAAAAATTTTTGGTTATGCATTTTTACAGCCACAATGTCACTGCCTGATAAATTGCATTTAACCCTAGGTAGAGATAATTCAGAGTTATTAGAAAGGTGCTTAAGGGCTTTGTTTTGAAAATCTAAGGTATTAAAACTTTCCTTGCTGTTGGCTATTTTTAATACAAAACGTTCATTGTTTGAACTTTCTATATAAAAGTTTTGATCTCTTTCACTGGCTAAATATTTAATGTTTTTTGGGCTATCAACCCATTGTTCGGCAATCTTTTCGGCATCACATATGCTTAAATTAGGGGCTGGGTTTTCCAAAACAGGGAATGCAAAAACAGGGCTCTTCATCTCTTAGACCTCGCTCCAAATGGATTCAATCCAGGACTTTATAAGCAACGCCTCTTCCCATCTGTCCGATAACTCCAGTTGATTTTGATCAGTAATAGCATATGCAGGAGGCCCTAGTTCGCATAAAAAAACCAATGTGGCATCGTCATCATTCCTGGCCTTCCATTTTTTAATGCCTTCTTTCCACCAATTTTTAAAGACATTAACCCATACTTGGTGCTGAGGAAACGATAACTGTATTTGAATTTGGCCTCTGGCTGCCACCCGGCCTTGAAAACACTCTGCCCGATCCAAAATAGTATTAATATAACCCTGATCTCTTTCATTAATAGGAGTCCACATCTCTCTATCCACTACAAAATGAGAAAGATCGGCACATAATTTCATCTCAGGTACCGCATCAATCAACTGCAGCGTGTAATACAAATCATTTAAAATACTATCCCTATGTGTTTCAAACAGTATGTCTACTTCGGCTTTATCGGCATCCTCCATCCATCGCTTCACAACTGGAATGCCATCTCTATAATCAATGGGCATAACCCCTCCAATAACATTAACAAAACAAGCATTGAACTCTTTTGCCAAACCAAGGACGGGGTTAAGGTCATCAAGGTGGTAGGGAAATGCATTAACCATGCATTCAAGCTCATTGTTTTTAAACAAGGCTTGCATTGATTTAAACTGCTCCACTTCATCAGCCGTTAGATCAATGCAAACTCCATCAAAACCGCCTGCTTTAATTTTTTCAAACTTTGACTCATTTGAGGGCTCCTCATCTATTGGGTGTCTTTGCTCCATACCCCAAAGTGACTGATATATTTTTAGGTGTTGCATTCTTTAGTCTGAAAAATAATGAGCCAATGTGGATTTTTGCAATATAACATCAACCATGGCTCTATCTTTAATTGCATTGTATTCATTACATAAAGCTAAAAAAGATTTTTTATGATAACGGTTAGGGGAGCCAATACGGTGTTCAAAAAGCTTGTTCTTTATCGTCACAGATAAAGAGTCATGCCCATCAATCACTGCTTGATTGTTTGCTTGCAGCCATGGCATAAAAATACCCCCTATGTCTTGGGTCAAAATTGGCATTAATGTTTCCTCCAAGTTTTTCCAAGGCTCAAAATCACCCCTCATTTCTGGGTTTTCCATTAAATGAATCCATTTTAGCGTTTTAGGATAGCTCAACTCAATAATCTTTTTTAAAGTTGGGTCTGACCATGCTTGATAGAGTTGCCCATAAATTCCAAAATCAGCAATAGAGGGTTTTAAGCCAAAAAAATAAGGTCTTGCCTGAAGGTGGGTCTCACTGTGTTTTAAAAAATCTAAAAAAGACTCTTCGATTTGGCCCCCTGTATTTTTATTAGAACTTGTGACCCAGAGTCTTGCTATTTGACGCTTACGAATGGCTGAGGCAATTTTCTTATGGGCGAAGCGATTAATAATAGGAATTATTTTGACCCAAGTGGGTAAAAATGGATCAGTAATCCTAAGCGCCGCATCCCATTGATCTTCCTTGTAACTCCAACGCGAATGAAACATCGGTTTGACCAACCACTCGTCAGCATACTCTTCCAACAGTCTTGCTATAAATGCTGTGTGTTCCTCTTTTGGAATTATAGAGCGCTCTTGAAATTGTTTTTCCATTAACTGAATAATTGGGGTTGAGTCTTGTATGGCTTTTTTTTCAGGGGTAATGACCAGTGGAACTATGGCTATTTTGGCATGCTTCTTAAACTCGCTATTTGTTTTATGACTCCTTTCGATCCAGCTGTGCGGAATCCTTTTATATCTAAAATAAGATCGAACCTTTACAGAGTAAGGTGATGGTTCGTTGCCATACACAAGGTATTTTTCAGTCACTACTTCAAGCCTCCAATACTGGGTAACACTTGTTGAATAACGGCATTTAAGCCTATTTCGCTCCGTTGATCATCTTTAAAATAACTGTTCCATACAACAACGTAGTCTTTGTTTGGGTTTGTGATTAAACCTTGTCCAGCCCAGCCCCCTTTAAAGAGGTCACCATTCTCATAAACCATATCCCACTGATAAATATTGTATCTTAACTCTTTGGGTATTTTGTTGGCGCCCTCCCTGCGAATCAAATGGGGTCTTCCTTGGTTTAATAGGTATGCGATGTGATCTTCTGAAATGATGCGTTGGTCAGATACAGTTGAATAACTGGGTGTAAACAATAGGCCAAACCTGGCTAAGTCTTTTAGTGTTGTTAACAGTCCGCCATGCATAACAGGAATGCCATTCCTAGGAGCAAAAATGGCAGCATCACTCTCGGTCCCTATTTTTGTCCATATCATCTCACTCAAGGCATCTTGAAGTTGCATGCCGGTTATCTTTTCAACCAGCCAACCTAAAACGAATGTATTGACTCCGGAGTAGCTATAAACCGTTCCTTGCTCGTAAAGAGAGCCAAAATTCATATTCGCTATAAACTCATAAGGGTTATTAGGAGATGATTCATCCCAATAACCATCTCCCACAGCCATTGAATAAAGGTAATAACAAGATTTTTTATTTGTATAGTTATCTGGACAGTTAATGCCTGTCGCCATATCAAGAATATTGTTAATAGTGATGTTTTTAAAATCAGAATTTTTAAGTTCCGGTAGGTAGAAGTCAATGGGCAAACTAATATCAATCTTATTTTCTGCCTCAAGAATTGCTATCAAGCTGGATACAGTCACTTTTGTGACGGACCAGTGAACTGGTTTTTCATATGGTTTCATTCTGGGGTAGTGCTCAAAAACAACCTTCCCTTTATGCAAAATAACTACCCCCATAGCTGTGGATTGTTCGCTATCAAGAAACGTTTTAAAACCCATGCTTCCTGCTTTAGTTTTGATCTGTAATGCATCAATATCGCTATTGAGATTGCTTTCTAGTTGTTTGACTGCACCCTTCCTATAAACCGTGACTGTTGGAAAAATCTTATTGAGATTTTTAAAATTCCAAAGCATGTCTTTTCCATTAACCGTCCACCAAATATCGTCTTTACGCAATCGCTCTATTTGGTTTATGGTTTCATCAACACTTGGGTTCACAGAAATCACTTGTGCATGTGCATTAAAAATAAAAACCAGACACAGAAGGCAGAGGCTTTTGTTTTTAAATGTAACCGTCATTTTAAAATACTCATTTTTATCGCTTTAGCTGTTCATCAAAGAAATTGAATTGTAGACTGTTTATTGTATATCGGAATAACAAAAAATAGCATAAGGTGCATAATTGATTCGTTCATTAAGTAGAGGGCTAGACATCATTGCAATTTTTAATAAAAGCGATAGTGTTAGCGCATCTGAGATCTCAAAAAAGTTAAAAATGCCTAGATCAACCGTTTATAGAATTCTTGAAACCCTAATTGAAAAAGGGTTTATCTATCAACACAGTTCTGATCGAAGGTTTAGGCTGACCCAAAAAGTTAGTTCGCTAAGTGATGGTTATACTGATGAAGATCACATGGCAAATATCAGTCGCAAATTTTTAGAGGAGTTTACCCAAGAACACGATTGGCCTGTAACATTAGCGACAATTTCAGGTATTGATATTGTTGTTAGAGAGAATACAGACCGCCAAAGTCCTTTTGCATCAGAGCAATTTAGCATTGGTTATAGAATGCCAATCTTAGAAACAGCCTCAGGCCTATGCATGCTTGCCCATATGCCAACAAAAAGACAAAAACTCATACTAAAAACACTTGCGAAAACAAACAACGACCCTAAAAAAATAGTTAACAATACTGCAGTTTTAGAGAAGAAGCTTGTAAAAATCTTAAACCAAGGTTTTTCGGTAAAAAATAGAGTCAGGCGTTTTGCCGACCTAACAGCAATATCTGTACCTATTATTACAGAAGAAGAGGCTGTACGTGGAGCATTAACTATTCGCTATTCAAGATCAGCAATTGCTTTGGAACAGGCGGTAGCAAAATTTGTTCCCAGTTTAATGAAAACCTCTCTAGAGATTGCCTCAAGAATCAACCTTCACATTAATAAGCAACAGTCTCTTAACAATAAGGAGTCTTATTAAGGAGATCTTGGAATATGCTCTTGCTGGCATGTTGCATACCAATCGGTTAAATCGGACCTAGTCGTCCACCAAACTCCTTGGAGTTTTTGTGCTTCTTGAATGAACTCTTTTATGGCCCTAATTCGATAGGCTCGTCCGCTAACATGTGGGTGTAGACCAATATTCATAATCTTAGCGGTTGTTGCGCTCTCCTCATAAAGCACCGACATCTCCTCCAATAAAACATCTCTAAACTCATCCGTGGTGAGGCCTCTTCTTGTCAACAGAGTAAAATCATTAATTTCATTATTGTATGGCACAGCTGTTATTTCTCCTGATGGCGTCTCAATCATATAAGGTTGATCATCATTCATCGTGTCGCAATAAAATTTAAGCCCGTTTCTAACCAAAATATCTGCGGTATTTAAAGTTCCCCTCAGAGATGAAGACAGCCAACCTTGTGGCTTGGTTCTTGTTGTTTCTTCAAACACTTTTAAAGTTCTTTTTATCAGCTCTTCTTCCTTTTCAGGATCATTATAAAAATTAGTTAGTAGCTCGCCTTGCTCAAAATTATGAGGTATGAGTTCACACCCTCTCTCCATTGCAGCATCAACCATTTCTCGACGCCTATTACAGGTCTCAGCATTAATGGTGCAGCCAGGCTTTATGCCCAATTGATCAAATAATTCAAACAGCCTCCAAACCCCTACTCTCTGTCCATACTCCCTCCACATATAATTGGGAAAATCTGGGACATTACCAGGAAGAAGGTCGGGTAGGATTGGTGGCCCGCCTGCGTAATAGGGTTTATTTGTTTCTTTGATTAGGTTCCATGTTTCTAAATTAATTGTAATAATAATGGCAAGCTTTTTATTTTCTGGCCAAGAGAGCTTTCCTCTATTTACAATGGGTATGTATGGGTACTTCATTTTAAAAGGATGTCAGACACGACATAGCATTACAATAATAAAAACTAATCTTTCCCAAAATTGCTACAACTAAAAAAATAAAAAAAGCGTTATAGAAATAATTTAAGATAGAGTTAAAAAGACAATGCGGGTTTGGTTATTTATGAAAAGAAGAGATCTCTTAAAAACAACACTAGCCGGTGGGGCTTTGCTTCCAATGAGCACAGACAGCCTTGCTGAAAAAGAACCTAAAACCACCTCTTTAAAAAACCATCAAAAAGGGGCGGAAATTCTTCGTGGAGGGCCCTTGGTTAACTTGGAGCGTGCTTATAAAGTTATGGCCGAAGAAAATCTTGATGGGCTTATAGTTACTCAACCAATAAACTTTTACTACTTCACTGGTTACCATGATCATTTGGCAGTTCGGCATGATGCTCCAAGTTCTTTTGCCTTAATAACAAGGAATGAAAAACAGCCAATTAGCATCATTATGAACCAGTTTATCTATTATTTTTGTGTCGCTGATAGTAATTTTAAATGGCCTTCTGATGTTTACCTTTTTACTGGATGGGATAAAAAAATAGTAGGAACAAACCCTGATACCAAGCCATCAAATAAGGAGCCCAAAGCGAGTTCTCCTTTTATTTTTCAAGATAAAAAACAAATGCCTCAGAGTTATATTGAAAAGAATCGCTTAGAAAAACTTGATATAGCGCTTGAGAACATTCCAGAAAGTGCTGATGCTAGATGGGCGTTGACTAAAGCAATTTGTAATAACGGTTTAGAAAAGTCGAAAATTGGTATTGACCACCCTGTAATAAATAGGGTTATTGATACCTCCGGCCTTGATATAAAGACGGTAGATGGTGACCATGCGCTTCGTAAAATAAGGTTGATTAAAACGCCTCGTGAAATTGAATTAATGCGTATCACAGCGGAAAATAATGCGACCGCTGCACTTAATGCAGTCAGAGCTGTTAGGGCTGGAGCAAATCATTTTGAATTAAAATCATTGTTTTTTAGTGAGTGTGCAAAACTTGGAAATATGCCTCTTTTGATGCAAATTGACAGTGTAAACTCAGAAGTTTTTAATGCTGAACTAAAAGACGGAGATGCTTTTGCAATTGATGGTGTGTCTCAGGCCTTTCACTACACTGGAGATTATGGGAGAACAGTTTTTCTAGGTGAGCCTAGCCGCTCAATGAAAAAAGCTACAGATGCTATAGCAATTGGATGGGACGCTGTAAGAGAAAAACTAAAACCAGGCCTTCGTTATTCAGAGATTAGAACAATAGGTCGTGATGCAATAAAAAAATCAGGTTACAACTTTAACGTTGCTGTGACACCACATAGTGTAGGCCTGTCTCATACAGATGAGCCTGGAAGAGATGGACCTGGGTCTTATTGGGTCAAGGATGACTTGGTATTAGAAGAAAATATGATTATCAGTGTAGATATGCCCGTGTTACACACGGGCATTGGTGGTTCAGCTCACCTTGAAGATCTCACACTAATTACCAAAGATGGCAGTGAACAAATAAACGATATTGGCGACCGTATCGTTATTGTTTGAATGTTATTAGAAGCTGTATGTGGCTTTCACTCCATAATACCTTAAATCAGGAAGACCGCCGGTTAGCACTCTATTCACACTTGGTGGCAAATAGGCAAAATCGATTAAGAACTGATAGTTGGTAAAAGTTTTATCATTCGTGAGATTCTCTCCAACTAACTCTATACGAAGATTATCTTTTATAATGCCATATCTCATATTCACTCGATTACTAGATCCTGTTTCAGTGACATTTGCATCGGTGGCATAACTACTGCCAGTGTGAAGAAGATCAGCTCTTAGATACCACTCAGTTCCGTTACTCATTTGCCCATCAAGAGTTCCTGAGACAGATCGTTGAGTCTTGGGGTTTCTTTGCTTTCTTTTCCCCATTCCACTAATGTCTGATGTTCCCAGAAGAACAGTGCAATCAGCGCAATCTGTAAGTGTTTTTATTTCAGAATCATTATTGCTTAGCGTTGCCTCTAGTTTAAAGTTGTCTGAAACTGCCCAAGCACCCTCTATTTCATAGCCTGAAAGGTCAATTTCTCCGCCTGTAGCTGTACCGCCATAAAAGACATCGCCTACAAAAGCGCCTGCTGCCTGTTGTGCTCTCCAGTCTCCTTGATAAACCGCTGCTTGCATCCAAGCTCTTCCGTCCATTAGTGAGGCTTTGATTCCGAACTCAGTCATTTCTAACTCTTCTTCTTCAATCTCTTTATAAATCCCTGACAAGGCGAGCTGATCAAGAACAGGTTGTGACTCCCCAAATAAATTAACATTGAAGCCGCCAGGTCTTGTTCCTTCTCCGTAGCTTGCATAAAGTGTTACGTCCTCATTCATTTGATAATCAAGAGCAATCCTTGGTGTAGTGCTATTAAAAGTACCTGATACAAACTCTGCTCCGCTTGATCTTGCTTCTTGAACATCATCTTTTTGTCTTCTGCCTTCTATATTGACAGTTAGATCATCTGTAATATCGTATTCAATTGCGGCGAAAAACCCTGTTGTATCAATATCAAAAACATTGCCAAGGCTTAATGATCTGACTGAACTAAAAATATGAAAACCACTGGTTCTCTTTCCCTCAAAGCTAAATTTACTTAGTCCCAATAACCATCTTAATCTTTGGTCTTGTGGAGAACTTACTCTGATTTCTTGGCTAAAATCTTTTAAATCTCTTCCATTAAGAAGTGAGACATCTCTGAGTGAATCTGGTACATCTGTATTATGTCTTCTATCAAGATCATCTAATGCCATCCATCGGTTATCATTAGAGGCTGTTATAGAGGTAATACTAATACCACTATCAAGCGACCAATTCATAACCAAACTAGCTTGGCTAGCCTCTCTAGCAAAACCAAAACCATGAAGAAATGGAACATCAGTAATGGTATCTATGCTGAGGCCTGCTGTAGGGATACCTGTTAATAGGCTTACCTTATTAGGACTCATTTGAGCATCATATTGAATGTTTGCATCTTGAGGAAACGGTGCTACGCCACAAAACCAATTATTGGTACCGTTTCTTGCTGCCAATGATGAGTTAGGTAAATTGCAATTGAAAAGCGCTTCTCCATTGTTAACGCCATAACCAAAAGCTGCGCCCGGACCATCATCGTCTTCCCAGGTGTGATAGCGAAGCTTTGCATTAAAATTATCGCTTGGTTCAAAATACAAGGTTCCTGCAAAGCTAACTGTCTGTCTTGCTCCAAGTTTTAATGTTGGTGTATTAGCTGCTGTGTATTGGCCTTCTGTATCTTGTGAGCTAATAGCTATTCGATAGGCTGTTGTATCATTAATAGGGCCTTCTGTAGAGAACCCAAGGTTTGTTGTTCCATACTTGCCTACCTCAGCAACTATTTTGCTTTTTGATTCTTGGCCAGGCGTTTTTGTCACATAATTAACAGCCCCTGAAAGAGTTGCTCTACCAAAGTAAGCGCTTTGCGGACCTCTAACAATCTCTATTCGTTCTGCGTCTTCAAGACCAGCAATTACACTGCCGTGCATTGGTGCGCCATCAACAAAAACTGTTGCAGCTTGTTGGTGGTCGTTTTCTTGACTGATATGCATGCCTCTAATGACAAGAATTCTATTGGATCTGTCCGCTCTTCCTACAGAGTGTTCTGCAAAATGAAAGCCTGGTGTAAATGAAATAATATCTTTGAATTCGCCTATTCCTTTGTCCTCAATGTCATTAGCGCTTAGTGCTGTGATTGCTAGTGGGACATCAAGTATATTCTCTTCTCTTTTTCTTGCGGTAACTACAATCTCTTCAACCAAAGACGCGCCGTCTTGTGCGATTGTGGTTTCAGAGGTGGTTAAAGTTATACAAAAAGTAGTTACTAATACTGCTAAATATCCAATTAATGAGTTTTTTAACTTCGTTTTAAACATTACAATTCCCCGTTGTTAGTTTGTTGAATAAGGATAGCCTCTATAGGTAGGGCTCACAAGATAAAAAAAATATGTCCTAATAGTGGACAACCGATAATATTAGAAAAAACTAAAAATTTTGATGTTTGATTTTAGTGCTTTTATCTTTACTTTGTTTTAAGGGTTGGGTAGCTCCCAAGTGACAACATTAAAATACCACTGATAGCAGACATCATGGCAACAGTTTTTAACACCAATGTATAATTACCAAAATAATCAAAAGCCATGCCAAATGCTGCTGGAGCCAAACCCGCACCAATAGAAAAGAATACATAGAGTGCTCCATAAAGTTTTCCATAATCATGGAGCCCAAAGTACCGGCTCACCAAGAAAGCCAATAAATCCAACTCCGCTCCAGCTGCCAAGCCAATGACAATCATAGCGAGTGAAACCATCGTTATTGAAGGCATTGCGGTGCTGAAAACATATATTGAAAAAATAGGTGCTGTTAAAAATATTGCTGCTATTAATGGAGCCCAAAAATGATCCACCAAGAAGCCCACGACCAGCCTTCCAGAAATCACACTAAGACCTATAAGCCCAGCATATTGTGCTGCTTGCTGTAGTGTTTTTCCCTGATCAATAAGCATTGGAACACTGTTGGTAATCAGGCCTGCTATAGCGGCCGCAGCCAAAACCAAAGCGATGCCTATAGCCCAAAAATGATAGCTCATAATTGCCGCCCTAAATGAAATTGACTGCTGTGTGTTTGTTTCTTTTTGTTCCTTATTTATGCTCTCTTTCGAGTTATTGTTTTTGGACTCAAAAAACAGAAAATAAACGCCTGGGAATCCAATTAATGTAATGGTAAGAGCTAGTAGTAAATAGGCTTTTTGCCAACCAAACTCGGTAATCAACCAAGTAACATAAATTGGAGCAAGGGTTGCAGCAAATCCTGTGCCTGCCAATGTTATGCCTAATGCTATTCCACGATGTTTATCAAACCAACCGTTTACAACTCGCGTCCAAGTGACAGGCAAAGTGCCTGCCGCCAAAACTGACATGATGCTCCATGCAAGATAGTAAGCAGATAGCGATGTGGACAAGAAGTAAAAACTACCCATTGACAACCCATATAATGGAATGGAAATAAGCGCCACTCGACGAGCTCCAAAACGATCAACCAAAACACCAACAATGGGGGCTGTAATAATAGCCATTAAAATCATAATGCTAACGCCTAGCTGAACATCGCCTCTACTCCACCCTGTATTGCTAGAAACACTCACAACAAAAGCGCCATGAGTATAAAAACTAATTGATGACAGGCCACAACCAGCGCCAATCATAGCTCCCATAAGTGGTTTTAGGCCTGAGAAAAATTCATTATTTTGTGTCATTACTCTCATTTAATGTTCAGACATAAGGCTGCCAAACCCTTTTAGTTGATCATTGATATTATTGCTTCTCAGCGCATGCCAATATGTCGCTGTGTTAATCGCTATGACTGGTTTTGCGAATTCAATTTCAAACTCTTCAACCAAACGCGCCATGGGGAGGTTTGTTCCAACCTGAACCAGTGCATCAACGCCTTTATTGTTGATTTCCTCCATTTGTTGATGAATCACATTTTTTGGAACCTCGGCAATTTGTGTCCAGCTGGGACATTCTAAGCAAGTGTCTGCAACCACATCAAACCCCATTTCTTCAAAGTAGCGGCGTACCTGTTCATTGGCAGCTGGGAAATAAGGGGATAAAAACCCTATTCTTTTCACTCCGCTAAACGCCTTCAACGCTGCTGCGGTTGCATGAGAGCCAATACTTACAGACAGGTTAGATCTGTTTTCAACTTGTTGCTGAAAATCATCAGCGCCCTTAACACCGCCATAAAAAGTAATGGCGGACATTCCCATTACCAAATAACTTGGTGAGCAGGTCATTACACTGTCTACCGCATCCAAGACGTTGTTTGCTATAACAAGTGTTGCGTTCATAAATGATTCGTTGCTGACAGCATCTGCATTGGGGGTTAATATCCGGCTGTAATGATTGGTTATCCCGTTAGGTCTCATGTCATCAAATTCTGGTTGAACAACCGTGTTTGTCGATGGTCCTAAAATGCCAAACAAACCTCTCCAACCCAATATATCGCTCATACTATGTCTCTCTCTCTTTCAATGCTGCTCGTCATTGATTGTTCTAACATATACGCTCTTCTTTTAGCTTTATTAGCGTGAATAACTCTCATTTCGTCCCACTGGGATTCAAAGCTTGTTTCGCCGCTTTCTTCTATCATTTTTTTATTTCTAATTGTCTGTCTTTGTATAAAGTCATTCATAACTGCACGCCTCTGCCTATCAAACTGTCCCAATAAACCTTTGTTGTGTCCATGGTTTATTATTAAACCTAATTTTTGGGATAAATTCCAAGCATCATGCAGCCCGCTATTCATACCTAAACCGCCCAATGGGTTATTAAGGTGTGCCGCATCTCCTATGAGAAGGATGCGTTGATGCATCATTTTATCAACAACTCTTTGATGCACCCTGTATATAGTTCTGTGTATTGTTTCTACTTTTTTTGACTCACCTAAAACCCTTTGAAAGACTTTGTTTATGTTTTTGTCGGATACAATATCTGAGTCTTTTATGTCATTTTCAATGGGAACTAAAATTCTCCAGGCCGAAGGAGCTTTTAATAAGACAAACCAATCTTTTGGGTCTGAAACATAGTTAACATAAGACAAATCATTAAAATAATTTTCTATCTTCTCTTCTGTACTTAAAGTTAAAAACTTCTCTTTGTAGGTGAACCCTGAGAAATCAATTCCCAGCTGTCGCCTTACAATGCTGTTGGCGCCATCAGCGCCTATCAAATACATTCCTTTATATGTTCTAGTGCCATCAGGTGTGTTCACCTCAACACTAGCGCCTGCATCATCTTGACTAACTGTTAAAACTTCATGATTAAATAAGATTTCTGCATGAGGGTGTTCTTCTAGTTTCTCAGCTAACATTCTTGCAAACTTATATTGTTCGCACTGAAGCCTAAAAGGAAACTCCAGTGTGTCCTTTAACTCGCCAAGGTTAAAGTCTAATACCTCTTTTGAGGATCGAATGCGATATTGAAAAACAGGAGCTTTTAAACCTTGATTTATCAAGGGTTTTGCCAAACCCAGTTGCTCTAAATACGACAAAGTAGGTGGATGAAATGTAGAGGCTCGCATATCAGTTTCGCAATGCTCGGCCGACTCTAGAACCAAAACGTCTATGCCTTGCTCTGCCAGACAAAAAGCAACAAAAGTGCCCACAGGCCCAGCTCCAGCAATAATAATTTGACCTCTCATCATGGTATTGGTTAATTTTTATGGCAAAACTTAAGTCGTTATATTAATGCCTTTTAAGTTATAGCATGTAATTAGAAATTAATAGTTCTTCTTAAATATTATAGTTATGTTGATACGTATCAATGGATTATCATTTTAATTCCCAATAGTGGGCAAGAGTAAATCGCTGGTATTTTTAAAAGAAGACCGTCTTATAGCTTGCCATCTTCTCTGAGTTTCTTCCTTATTTTGGTGGCACTAATGGATGTTACCCTTTCATCAAAAACCTCTTCTTCGATAGCATAACCAACGCCTCGACCATAGGTAATATTTACAACATTGGGCACCAGCATGATTTCATAGTGGGCACCTCTTTGAAAACCATCTTTGCTCAGGCCTTCTTCTATGTTCTTACACACTTGGTCCCAGTCAAACGGATTGTCGTCTTGCCCGTCACCGCCCGAGGCTCCTCCTACATCTCTGACTTGAATGATCACTTGCCCTGTTTTAGCAAAACATCTTTTAAATAATTCTTGGTGTCCTTGATGCCATGGCTGCCACCTACCTAGCATTTGTACTGTTGGTTTTTTCCAATCAAACACGTTCTAAGATCCTATTAGCGATTGTTGTGTGGTTTGTTTCATTCCACTCTTTAATATGAAAATCAACACTGTCTGGGTCTTCAAATATTTTATTGGTGTCTTCAAATCTTCCCTCTTTAATAGTGTCCATAAATATAACGATATCGGGCTGGAAAATATCTCTTGTTTCTTTTGTGGGACAGATAAAATCACAAATAACAAACCTTGAATGTGATTTTTCAAAGTCGGCAAACGATTTCATTCTAAGGCTCTGTCTGAGTCGACCTTCAGTGCTAAAATCCCAATCATTGGCCATTTTTCTGACTTGGTCTGCGTTGTACCAAGCTGAATGCAATAAGGGTTGTAACCTTTCTGCTAGATATGTTTTTCCACTGCCGGGCAGTCCCATAATTAGAATTTTCATAACGGTTTTTCCATAGTAAGCATAGGGTATAACTATTTTAAATCTTTTTCTCTGTTCTTAAAAACTTGAAAAAACACCACGTAGAAAACGCAGATAAAATATGCCAAATACCATGCGGCTGAATCAAAGAATCTGGCTGACAGTAAAGTGTGTCTGGAACCCCCTGTAGCCAAATTATAAACGCAGACATATAAGAAAACATGCCCACAAAAAACCAAGGGCTGTAGTTTCTCTTTTTCATGGGGTGGTTTGGCGACAAGGTTGCAGGAAGCCAAAACAAAATTATCCACCAGTATTCGGTTAGGTTTGTGAAGATCTCTTGTGGCAAGACTCCAAAAACAGCTGCAACAAGAAAGCCGATAAAACCAGATGCCCACCTAAAGACGGGGGACCAGAAGCGAAACAGTATTTCGGAAATAATCCACAATGCAATGGAGGTTCCAAACAGATCAAACCCAATACCAAGACTAGAGCCAAAAAACCAACTCAGCCCAGCAAAAGAAACAATGACTAATGTATATGTTTTAAAAAATTGTTGCTCGCTCCACCGACCCATTGCACTGACATTGATAAGCCAAGGCAGTGTGATGTAAACAACCATGCTGACATTATCAATCCACTGACCCCAATAAGTATGTGTGCCGTGCATAAGCATAGAGCCTGGACCTAAAAAAAGAGCTGCGCCAGCATAAAGCTTTGCTATAGGTGTTAGCCCATGAAATTGATTGCTGTGTTGGGGCTTCTCCCCATCTTTGGTTAAAACAAAAAACATGCACAGACCTGCAAACATAAAGCCTAGATTTGATAGGGCGTTTACTGGCTCTCTAAAAATACCATCACTGACTCTTTCACACCATCGAGATAAACCCCCAACCGTCATCCCTGGCTCCAAGGAAACCATATTGGTTAAAAAACCCAATAAAACATATGCCCCCAAAAAGACAGCGGACAGAGTTAGCGCAAGGTGAAATGGTTTCTGGTGCATATAGGTTTTTATTTTCTCATATTTTCAATTAAACATAAAAAAACCAGCTATTGATTAAAATAGCTGGTTTTTATTTAATGATGAATCTTATTGTTCAGCAGAATAAAAAAGCTGGCATGATTCATATGTGTCTCTCACAACTTTATCAATAAGTGAGGATGCTTTAAGGTATTGTTGCCCCCATTCTGCGCCTGCAAAATACTCGTCTATCAGCCTGCCTGCCTCACTAGAGTTTGGAGAGACTCCTCGCAATAAAAAAGTTCCTGTTTCATGAACACCTCCACCAAGCGGTTGGAAAACACCCATATTAAAATCATGGCCTGCATTTCTAATTGCTGCTTCTAACTTTGTTGCTGCAGCGATATAAGCGGGAACGTTTTCAGGTTTAATTTTTACACGTGTCACTCTTTCAAAGCCAGGGCTTAAAACAAATGGCTTTAGCGGCTTCCATGCCACTCTATACTTAAGGGTTCTGAGTTTTGCCAATTCTTTTGATACTTCATCAAGGTCATAAGCTGTGGTTTCTTCCATGGCCCCTGTTACAGTAGAATGGGCGCTCCAAACGAACATTTCTCCATTATAATCTTGGCCTGTTATGGTTACGCAAACACCGGCGGCGGCGGCATCAAATCCCCTAAAAAGCTCTGGGTTATTTTTTAAATGCTTAATGTAGGCTGAGACGTCTGGTGCCTGAACCATAACCGTTGTAAAACTTCCTTCGCCAGGTCCAGAAAGATTATGGCCATCCGCAAAGGCGTAAAAGGGTAAGATTACAACCATGGATAAAATAAATTTCTTCATATTGCTTCCTTATTTTTTATAATGTCATTATTAAATCATAGCGACATAAAAAATTCTTAAAAAGAATTTCTTGAGTGCTGGGCAGGTAACCAAAAACAATGCAGTCACACAATTAAAATCTATCATGAGGCAAATAATAGCTATAGGGGGTGGTGGTTTTGGCAGAACAACAAAATCAAAACTAATAGAAAATTATATTTTAAGACAATCTCCTGAAAAAAAGCCGAGTATTTGCTTTATCCCAACAGCTACAGGTGATGCTGACCCCTATATTGAGAGCTTTTATGCTGTTTTCTCACAACTAAATTGTGTTCCTAGTCATATCGGTCTTTTTAAACGTACCATCAATCTTGAAGCTCATATTGAGAAGCAGAACATTGTGTTTGTTGGTGGTGGAAACACTAAAAGCATGTTGGCAGTATGGAAAGCTTGGGGCCTAGATAAAATTCTTAGGCGTGCCTATAAGAGAGGTGTTGTGATGTCTGGAGTGAGTGCTGGAGCAATCTGTTGGTTTGAAAATGGTTTAACTGACTCTTGGGAAGAGGGGTTAAAGCTCATGCCTTGCTTGGGTTTTGCTCCAGGTAGTTGTGCGCCTCATTATGATGAGGAGCCTGAAAGAAGGCCGGCAACAAAGCAGCTGCTTATCGGTGGTCGTATTTCTTCTATGTATGGAATTGAGGGTGGTGCTGCGCTTCATTTTATAAATGAAAAACCCATTAAAGCCGTTCAGTTTGAGAAAGAAAAACGCTCCTACCTAGTAACCCTTAAAAGCAATAAAACAAGTGACGAAAAACCACTTAGTCCTGAAAAAATAATTTACTAGTAGTTAGCTTTTTTTTGCTTTGTCTGTTTTTAAACCAAAATAGTTCTTTATCTTTGTTATCAGCCCAGGTCCCAATAAGAAAAAGCCTATAAAAAATGAAGTCCAGCTTGCTGCGTAAGCTATTGAGGTATATGTGGCTTTTTCCCCTAAAGAAAGCCCACTATTAAGGGCAATATAGCCCACCAAAGGGTAAACTAAAAACGACCCTATAAATAAAACTACACCAACGCCTTGTTTCATAGTTGACCTTTTAAAAACACAATTCTCTAACCCTTTCGCAACAAGACTACATCTTTACATGGGATCTCGCACCTCCAATTTCTTTGTGTTGCAATCACCTCAAAGGTTTTTTCTGAATAAAAGACCACATGGGTTGGGTCTCTTCTGTAATGCCAGTCTTCAAACGCATCTTTTGTTGTTAGAAAACTGGTCATGATCCCCAGCCACCCCTGTGGGTTTAACAGACCATCTAAAATATCAAATTCTTTAGAGGGGTCAAAGAAATGCTCCGCGGTTTCAGTGCAAGCAATAAAGTCATACTGTTTAGAAAAAATAGTTTTGTTGGGAAAAAAGAATGGGTCATAAAGGTCTACATCAAAACCATCTGCGCTCAACATATCCGCAAGAGCAGGACCATGACCACAACCAAAGTCCAGACCTTTGCTGTTTGGTGATAGCTTTTCTTTTAATGGTATTGAAAGTCTTGAGAGAAAGGCTCTATAGTTTTCATCATTAACTTCATTGTTGTGCTCTAGGTAACGCTCTTTTTCTTCTGCCATGCTTATGTAGTGTTTTTTACCTAAGAATTTTGCAGAACAATTATCACAATACCAATACTCCTTATTGTCTCTGGTTTTAAAAAGTTCTACTGACTTGCTTTTGCAAACAATGCATTTCATTCTTATCTTTTAGTATTTGGCGGTCCAAAAAAACAATATAAGCTCTCATTAAGGTATTGAGCCTCTCTAATGTCTTCTATTATTTCTTGCCAAGCCATAAAGGTTATTTTTACTGGGTTAAAGGTATTAACATTGCTTACCAAGCCATATTTTACAGGTTCTTTTTCTGGCTCAAATGTCCCAAACAACCGATCCCAAATGATCAATAAGTTTCCATAGTTTTTGTCGATATAGGCTTCGTTTGCTCCATGGTGAACTCTATGATGGGACGGGGTATTAAAAACCCACTCTAGCGGTCCAAGTCTTCCAATGATTTGTGTGTGCCCAACTATCCCCCATAAAGTGCTGACTACTCCGGCAACAGCTATAACTGTTGGGTCCAACCCAATTAATGGAAGCGCCATAAAGAAGGGAAGCTTGGCGACAGGACCAAACCATGCTTGCCTAAAAGAAACCGCAAAATTCATCTCTTCGCTTGAGTGATGGCTCATATGAATTGCCCAAAGAAACCTGGTTCGATGCGACAGCCTATGAAAAAAATAAAATATAAAATCTATAGAAATAAAAGCTATGGTCCAGATAGCCCAAGTGGGTACAAAGGCGTTTAGGTCGAAAACCCTAAATTGGTATAAATAAAAATGAAAGGCTAGTGTTGCCCCTTTTATTGCAAAAACCATAACAATGTTTCCAGCCAAAAGTCCGACTGTACATAAAGTGTCTTGTTTTTTATAAAGGCCTTTGTTTTGCCAGTTTGAAAGCAAGGCTTCGATAAAAATCATGCCCAAAACAATAGGAGCACCAATAAAATATGCCTGTGTGACGGTTAGTTCTGTCATTGTTTTAGTTTTTAATCTTCATTTTATTAGTTAGTCGGTAAGATTAGCATGAACGCGCTGTGCTTTCATTTTAGAGACAATGTTCTTAAAGAGTCTTCTCTTACTCCTTGTATTCTATTATCCTCAAGCTTAGATAAAACCCTATGGTCCAACATTGAAGATAAGCAAAATAAATAAAACCTCATTTGATCGAATTAAAGAGCAGATCTTAGCTTCGCTTGAGAATGATTCTGGGCGGCAACAGTTTACTTTTTTAACCGGTGCTGCTGGCAATGGAAAAACCACTATGATTGAACGCATAAAAAAAGAATGTTCTCTTAAAAAGATGGTTGTTGCTCCCACTGGGATAGCTGCATTAAATATTGGTGGCAGCACAATTAACTCCGCTTTTAGGATTGGCTTTGACCTTTTCCCTGTTGTAAAAGAGTCTAAAGATCCTAGGTTTAAGGCTCTTTTAAAAAACCTAGAACTTTTGATTATTGATGAAATTTCAATGGTAAAGGCCCCAATGCTAGATGCAATATCAGATACTCTAAAGGTTCATCGTGGTTCTTCTGAGCCTTTTGGTGGCATTCATGTTTTGGTCTGTGGTGATTTATTTCAGTTACCTCCCGTGGTTAAGAACCATGAAGAATCAGCAATATTTGAACGATATGACTCGGTTTATTTTTTTAGTTCAGATAGCTTTAAAGCCATTCAGTTGCCTTCTTTTTATGAGCTGACCGACTCTTTTAGGCAGAAAGATGATTCTGAATTTTATTCTTTACTGAATGATATTAGGTTGGGAGAAAACCTGGACAGCTCTATTAAAAAAATCAACAAGGCCTGCTACAACCCTGAGTTTGAAACAGAATCATCGCTGGTTATTACCTCGAGAAAGTATAGGGCTGAACAAATCAACAATGAAATGTTGCGGTTGGTTGAGGGGCCTTTGATTAAAACAAAAGCAAAAGAAACGGGTGACCTTAATGAGAATGACTTGCCAGCGCCACGTGAACTGCATATAAAAAAAGATGCAAAAGTAATGTTTATTAAAAACGATAGTGAGGGTAGATGGGTTAATGGCACTGTAGGTGTGGTGAGCGAGTGTCTTGATAAAAAACAGTCATCTATCAAGGTTAAGGTTGGTAAAAAAACACATAAAGTAAAGCGTGAAGAATGGAACAAAATTAAATTTATATACGATGAAATCAATGATGAGATGGAAGAAATAGTGGTTTCATCCTTTAAACAATTTCCATTAAAACTTGGTTGGGCGGTTACAATTCACAAGGCTCAAGGCCTAACCTTAGAGAGCTGCTCTATTGACTTAGGTGATGGTGCTTTTGCAACAGGCCAAACCTATGTTGCATTGAGTCGCTGTAAAACCCTTGATGCTTTGAGCCTTTATAGAGAATTAAAAACGAAAGATGCTTTGGTGGACCCAGATATTCAAGCTTTTCACAAAGCCCGATTTCGTTAGCTCGTGGTTAAACAAGGCCCAACCAACCCTTGTTGGTGCGACTGTCTCTAAAAACATTAGTTGGGTGCATAGGCTATTAGGTCCAATAAGGTATTTGCCCCTGGAACCACCAAAGGGCCGCCAAGACGAATTGTTGTAGATGCCGGCTTGTCATCAGGAAAATAAGAAGCCCACTCCTCTATGGATTCTGCAAACCACTGAAAATCATCATGAAAACACACTCGCCGGCAAATATTATCAGTGGTTGTGCCTGCGGCTTTACAAATTGCATTGATGTTTTTCATCATATAGCGCATCTGTGCTTGGCCTGGTGAGCCATACCAAGGAAAAGAAGGATGACGAACCATACCTTCTGCTAAATTACCCGTTGAGTCAAATGCCATTTGGGTGCTGAAGAATAATAGATCGCCTGCCTTAACAGCCTGTGGTTCATGCCCAAGTGGTTGGGGAGCGTCTGGCGCTTCAATGGTTAGCGCTTTGGTTTTGCTGCGATTGGTTAGTAAGGTTAGCGCTATTTCTACTCGGCCTCCTGGTGTTCCCATACCCATGTAAGGTATTACAACGCGTGCTGGAGGGTTTTTTGGGAAGCGGCGTTTCCACACCCGGTCCATGGCTGCGAAATCCTTGGGGTGGCCGATATATACGTCTGCCTTTACCGCTTTGGCTAGAGATGAGCCCGCTGATTTGGCGTATGCTGATAACTTATCAAGAATATGCTCCGTTTGTCTTTCCACAGGGTCTTCATGCCATTGCATTGTGTTGTCATCTTCATAAAGGTCGGAGGCGTTTTCAGAAGCTAGAAACACCCAGTCCCCTCTTCTTATTCCTGCAGAGTGGCCTCCTGCTGCTTTAGCAATTCCCTTGGGCACTCTTATTTTTGTTGGTTTATTATTGTCATTAAGACAAATCATATCTACTTCAAGGAGTGTTCCTAAACACAGTAGCTCACGAACCCCCAAATAAGAAGAAGGTGGGGCAGGCTTTTTTACTATTGTATCTCGCACATTCAGATATGGTTTTAAACTTATCTCAGGCCAGTTATCCCCCCAAGAAAAATCCTCCTCTGTGGGTTCGTCCGAAACAAGCCACTGCCACATACGGACCATGTGCTCATTAACATCACAACCACTCGCTTTAATGGTATTCGCAAGGTTTTTTAATACAAAGTTTGCCTGCAATGAAAGTTCGTTATCAAGGTAGTCATTAGCCGCCAATACCTCAGGTGCTAACCCAGTCTGGAAATCACTTGCTATTTGTCCGGCAATAAATACCCAGTCTCCAGCTTTTATAGCGGGACTATAGGGCATTAATGGTTTTGGAACCCCTGCCTCGAGACCGGGCCATACTGCCTCTTTATTTTGTTTTATTTTTTTTATTGCTACTGTTTTTTTAGTGGTCTTTTTCGTCATTTTAGAGTCTCTCAATTTTGTTGTGTGTCCTGCAAAAAATGCGGGCGTAGTTTAATAATAGTATTGCTTTTTATAAAGTGGTAGACGGTTTGCTTGGTTGGGTTAAACATTACAAATGATAGTAATAATTATATTTACGCTTGTACGACTTCAAATAACTCGCCTACAGCTCCACGCAATATAAACCCTGCAGGCTTGTCATCCAAAAGGTTGGGGAGCGCTCCCTCGCTAACAATTTCTATAGAGGCTTTGGCACACATGGTTCGGCACTTATCTAAATCATTAACTCGAAGTGTCAACATTGCAAGACCTGTTTTATCTAAGGAGCATGGGTAGATGGTGCCTGATTTCGCCTTCATTTCCCATACTTCAATACCAACATCGAGGCCAAGATTGCCCCAAAGAAAATAGGTCCCTGTAGGCGCGCCAATTAGCTCATTAACATTTTCTTGATAACACTCCATTTGTGACGTTCTCTTAATGCCAAATGCTTTTTTGAAAAAAGAATTCACAGGACGTTGATCCAAGGTCGTTATGGAGGCGCTTCCAAAACCATTATGTAAACCGATAGAGCGCACAATTTTTTGATCGCTACGGATGCTAGCGGTAATAAACATTTGTTCGCCCCCTGGACCAAAAGGCGAGTAACTCATTGAGTCCACATCCATTCCCCACATCGTGTTACGGAAATAATAATAGCGTGGTGGTGATATGACAGGCGTATTTGCAGTAACCAGAGCGTGGTAGGATTCAGCCGGGTCTCGTGTTCCGCCCTCAAGAACATAGAGTCCTGGATCATTGGGACCAGATTCCGGACGAGGCCTAATTGGACCTGCTCCAGGCGGTGCCTCAAGAATACGAACAACCTGGCTATTAATCCAGCCTGAATTAGGCATAGACAAAAGCACATGGCGGTGTCCTGCAAGACCCATGCCTTGCAAAGTGGTGGTGTTCTTTAAGACTGTATCGCTTTGAACCGTCATACCAATAACATCACGGTAAAAGACGACACTAGCATCCACATCCGATGACACTATTGTAAAAGTAACTACCTTTGCTTCTAGTGGGTTGGAGTCTAGCGGCGATCCAAAAACCTCCCCTGTCACCTCCTTTGTTGCGTTGGGTGTAGGCCTCCCTTTTATACTTGAGTCAGTCTCAGGGTGTGCTTGTGCGTGCTGTAAGGTTGGAATAGAAGTTGCAGCAGCCAGTGCGATTCCAGCTTTTATCGCTTTACGTCGTCCCATTGTGACTGGGTTTTTCGGGGGGTTGTTTTTATTTTTACTGTTCTTTTTCATAAAGCTTTTTATATCAGCTGTCCAATTATTTAAACACATTAAAAGTCAAAATATGCCCACTATTGGTAAAAGAAATTAAATGTCTCTCAAGAAGGCTGCTTTATGTTTCTTTATCGCTAGAAATTTTTTCCATCAAAATGAACTGTGTTTTTTATTTTGGGCGGGTCTTCTACGCATTTTAGGTTGATGCTGTATGAATCTGGGTGTGAACGAGGCTGATAAAAACTTTTTATTCCGCAGTCTTTGCAAAAAATATGTTTTGCTTTTTGAGTCCCAAAAAAATATTCAGAAAGTAGTTCGTTGCCTTTAATTATCTTAAAGTCATCGTGCCCAACAAAAAGGTGATCATAATCAAGCATTTTGCATATAGAGCAGTTACATTTCCAAATCTCAACTGACTCCTCTGAATAAAATTTGAATTTTATTTCTCCGCAATGACATCCCCCGAGATACTCTTTCATAATTCTTATTTTCCCAAACCCAGACGCTCTAACCATTCAAATCTACTCTACAGTAACGGAGTAGTGCCAAACGACTTTTTTGTCTCCACTATTTCTGCGGTGTTTGAAAGTGTTGGGTTTTGATTGCATCAATTGCTCATAAGTCAACTTAAGACGTCCGTTAATTCGTTC
>Ga0206683_10000572_pt1 | contig 26643 bp, 30 predicted proteins | sample M280m12015metaG_FD_155483 | JGI IMG/M metagenome (GOLD analysis project Ga0206683, IMG submission 155483) | Ammonia-oxidizing marine archaeal communities from Monterey Bay, California, United States - M2 80m 12015 | ecosystem: Environmental > Aquatic > Marine > Intertidal zone | place: USA...
GGTTGAGGTACAAATCTTGTACCTGCTGTACTATAACCTAATAGATTATCTTCTTTTATTGCCCAATTATTATTTCCTATCTGTAAACTTGGATTCGCCATTATTGTATTGTGTATGTTAATGCACTAGCCATCTCTGCATAAGATTCATAAAAATCAGTTCCTGATGTACCTGTTAGTTGTAATAGTTGCTCATCTGTTAGTGCTGTGTTATATACTTGTAGTTGTTTTACTTTGCCATAGAAATCGTAAGTACCATTACCTACATCAAAAACAATTCTATCTAATCCTATTGGGGCAGCACCACTTGTATCAGTTGCTACTTCAACACCATCTATCCAGAAAGCAAAATCATTTAACTTCCATTTAATAGCAATTTTATGAAAGTCTAAAGTAGATGTAACAGTATGTAATTCATCAAAAGAAGTACCTGCGTTACTTACAACTACTGCTCTAATAGAATTACTTTGTGTATTATATATAATCAATACTCTATTTGTAATTCCACCATCACTTAAAGTAATACATCTCAAAGTTCCATCATCAGATAGAGCAGCCATTTCAACAAATAAAACTCCTTCAGGACTATTAATCAAACTACCTATACCATCTCTTGTGAATTGGTCTTGGTTTCTTGTAACTGTACCTCCTGATGTTGGAATATAACTTGTTGGATATGACTCTTCTACTTGTGCGCCCCAAATATAAATACCACTTGCAGGTATATCATCTACCCATATACCTTGTCCACCAGAACCATTATCTGCAGTTAATTCAAATCTTTGCCATTCAGTAGTAACATCTAATGTTGGAGAAGTAACAGTTAGATTAGGGTCTTTTAAAATAACATTTACTGTTCCTGTTACACTTTTTAAATATACCGACCTTGCAGCAACTCCTGTTATACTAATACTTGCCTTATAAATACCATCAGTTCCATTCCCTACAAGTTTAGTAGCATTGTAAGTTCCATCAGGACTTAATGTTTCGGTAGTATTATAGGTAGGAGTTATGTTTGATTGTTTAGTCCAATAACTTTGACTAAAATCACTCGAATAAGTCAAAAGATTAGTCCTCTGTGGCTCTGATAATATATGTGGACAACCTCCTCCTGTGTAGTCTATACGAGGTACGTTATCTCTTGTAACTTCTTTTACTGATACATTGTCTATTTTTGCATTTAATAAATTTGGTGCGCCTAATTTTCTTTTTACAGCAAAAGTTGCAGTTGCAGCAATAAAAGTAAAAGTATGTGTTCCTAATGTGTTTATTGATGGACTACCTGTTATAGTACCACCACCACCTTGTGCAAATTGTAAACTACCACTATCAATTGAAAGTAAATCAACAGAGGCTATATATGTTTTGCCTATTGTTAATAAACCTCCTTGTGATATGTAAATGTTTGAATTATCTGGACAATTAAACAAAGCATAACCATTCTCAATTGTTATGGTATCGTTGCCTGATTGCGTAACAGACCAATCACTATCTGTAGCAAAATCTCCATTAGTAACTAACTCATCTCCTATAACCTCAGCATAATTTACTAATCCATCTTCATCTACTCTTGTACCAGCAGTTGCTCTAGTAACATCCATATCTGCACCTGTAAACTCTCTAACTGATACATTATAAATATCACCATTAAAAGAAGATGGTCTAAATCTTAATTCAGTAGATGTTGCTATTCCTATGCTTTTATAAACTTCATTAGAACTTGTAGAACCCAATCCACTATTTAAAAGTTCTACTGAACCACTTACTCTATTTCTAATTTCATAAGAAAATTCATAAGTTTTGCCAACTTCTAATATAGCCTGTTTTAATTCTTGAGATGAGCCACTAGCACCATTACCGTGAGCAGCACCGCCACTTATAGTCCATACTGCTTCAATAGTCCATCCTGTATTACCTTGACTAAAATCTCCATTTACTACTAATTCGCTACCATAAGCAATAGTAGGTTTTACTGCAAATAAAGTTCCTGCCTTATATCCGTTAGGAGTTACTACTATACTAACATCATCTAATAAACTCATTCTATATTATTTAAAGTTGTTAATTGTGCTTCTAAACAAGCCTTAGCCTCAAATACTCCACCATCAGCAATAACTCTTGCTTTAAAGTCATTAGTTTGCTTTTGAACAGGAGTTAAATTTCCTTTATTGCTTGAAGGTAATGATATTCCTAGTGTTAATCTCATTCTTATATATTAATGGTTAGGATAACCAATTCCAATACCACTTGTCAAAGTTATGGCTGTGATATTAAGAAATAATGTGCTTCCTGCACTTATACTTTGTCCGTTTAAAGCTGTAATATTTGTAGCATTTCCTGCTATAGTTGTAATTACCGAATCAATTGGAAAAAATACACAATACCAATCTTTACTTGTTTGTGCGGCAGTTGTAAAAACTTCTGTTCCATTACCCTTCCCTAGCATCTCAAGGAATAGTGTGTTATCTGCAATATTTGTCCTCATCTTTTATCTATTTTTAATTGTTAAACTTATGTTTTCACTTAATTGATTTTCTAATAAATAGTTCATCAAATAAGTATGAGCTATTTTGCTTTCTAAAATTTTATCAGCATCTATACCTCTGTGTGTTCCTGTTAAAATACACCCTTTACTATCAGAAGGATAATTCCCACGATGAAAAAGGATGTATGACCTATCTTTTACATTCTCAACTAACAAGTGAATGTAATCTCTTGTAGCACTTTCTCTTGCTAATCTAACCCTACACTTGTACTCTCCTCTAGGGATACAAGATATGCTTTTTTGGTTATCTTTCCAAGCTAATTCTAAAGTATGCGAAATAAATTCTCCATTACAATAAAGCTTACCCATAACAGACTTATCTGAAAAATAATCTCTGATTAACAATAAGTTAGCCTTACCTGCCTTGTCCTCTATATTTCTTTTTATATCCATTTTGTGTTTTAGAAGCATTCTTAGAATGTATTCCTTTCCTTTTTTTATTAACTTTTTTATTATATCCACTTGCTTTTATCTTAGCCATTTTACTTTTTTAAAGAAAGTTTATAAAACTTATAGCAAGTAAAAACTATAGCTAAAGATGTTGATATTAACAATAAAATGTCATTACATTGACTTAAACTTAAACCTAATACCCCTCCATTTGCAAGTAAAACTTCTGTTGTGTCTTTCATTGTGTCTTTTATTGTATTTTTCATTAGCTTATTTGTGGTGTAAAAGTCATTGTCTGTATAGTTAAATTCATATATATACTTGACCCTGACGAATCTTTAATCATTGGAAATATAATATCTCCCTGTCTTATTAATGGTGTTGTTATTTCTGTTTGATTTATACTTACAAGCAAACTATTATTAGCTCCTCCTGTTACCTCAAACTCATCTATTATAGTAGGAACAACATTTGCTGTGGAAGAAGGACTAGGAGTAACCTTACATATAGCAATAACCACTACATTGGCAGTATTACTTGTAAGCCAACCATCAATAGATGATACGTTAGCATTTTCAGGAGCAACATAACCTTGACCCATTCTAAAAAAAGCTGAAGGAGATAAAGACCCTCCTGCTACAGTAGTGCTACCATAATCAACATCTATTAAAAATGGAGATTTATTATCAGCTACATCCTCTCCGTGTTGAAAGTTAGCAGTTCCTGTTGTGTATCCCTGCATTTTATAATTAGTTACACCCATTGTAGAACGAGCTGCCCACTGAAGCACACCATCTCTAGCGTCAGCACTTGAACCTGCACCTTTAGATAATACTGTTTCGTTATTAGCACTTTCGTAACCTAAAGGATTGTGCCTGTTAGCGTCTTGTAAATTTTTATGTTCGTTTGCAGCCATTTATATTATTTTAACAATTACAATTACAATTTGATTCTCCTTTTACATATGGATTTCCACAACTAAAACAACCATCTACACCATTATATCCATATATACTATCATAAAATATCATACCGTGATTTTTATAAGTATCACTCATACTTTTTGGTTTATTGTTTTCAAAAGTAGGATATAAACCTTTCTGGTCTGTAGAATTTAAAAAATCCATCATATCTCTTGAAAAAATCTCTGCTTTTCTGTATGTATCTTGCTTAAAAGTATTATAAGTGTCTTGACTTATAATTCTAGAAAACTCATCTGTATTATGAACCACTCCACTAGAAGATATGTTACTCATAATATCATTGACAACTTCAAATCTAACAAACCAAGACAAGCAATCTTCTAAATAATATTGCATAAACTCTTGATTTTGAGCAGTTAAAGTTCCATTGTCGTGCTGAAGCTTTAATTCTCCGTAAAACTTTTCTCCAAGCAAAGGTCTTATATGAGCAAGTTCTGCTAAAACAATAGTGTTTTCAGAAACTAAAATAGGGTCTGTATTTTTATTAGTAAAAGTTTTGTCAATAACCTCTCCTGCAGATACTAATGTTTTATATTGTTTAGTGTTAGCCATATACTATTGTTCTACTGTTATTTCTTTAGATTCATCTACTTCTCCATCTCCATCTTCATCTTTCTCAACAACTATTACCTCTCTGTCTGCAACAAACATATCCCCATCTTCTAGTAAAGGTAAGTCCTCGTCTATCAATGCTCTTTGCTCATTTATAGTAAGAACCTCTCTAATATCTACATCATTAGCATAAGAAATTGGTGGTTCGTAATGTATTCTTAAGTCTTTAGGGTCATATCCTAACTCATTGTATAGAACAGTTCTTATGCCATTTAACAGTAACTCAGAAGTATCTCTAATTACCGTAGTCATTACTAAGTCATAAGCAATTCTAATTTCACTTCCTGTGTTGTTCATCTTACCTGAACTAACAATACCTGAAAGTGATGGTTGCCATCTGTTTGCAGTTATAATATTTTGGTCAGTTATCTGTTGTAATTCTATCCAACTGCCTTCTTGGTCGTCTTTTATTATCTGTACATTAGCAGGAGACGTATCCCCATTTTTAACTATAAATAATATCTTACCATTATTTCCTTCTCCAACAAATTTCTTTTGCGCTTCTCTAACCATTGCTTGAGCTTCTTGCTCTCCCATATCTCCATTAATCTCAACTATTGCAGATGGCTGAAATCCATTTAAGAATTTAGTATGATTCCATTTACCTATTTCGTAATCCACACATATGTGCTCTAAAGCAGCAACATAGTCAGGAAGTCCATAAAAGTTAAATGTAGGTTCGTAATCTTTAAAATGAATTACAAACTTATTGTGTGCTACTCTAGGATATATAGGTATCCTTTTTATTTTTTTATCTTCATTCCAATACTTACACCAATCAGGGTTTACATAAACCTCTTTTTTAGTCTTGGACATTCTAACTGTTGTAGCATCTAAATGATACAAGTTTACACCACCATCATAAATAACGCACTCCATATAAGCGTTACCAAAAGTATAGTAGTCGTCAGCTAGTTTTTTAAATACATCTCTTAAAGATTCTTTATCTGCATTAACATCTTCAATAAATTCTCTTAAGGATTCATCTTCACAAACAAATTTAGCTCCACTTGTGAATACAGTTTTTTGAGCTAATACACTTCTATGTGTAGAAGATTTACGTTTTAATTCTGCTAAATACTGAGGAAATAGGTTATCATCACCAAAAGGAACCCAATCGTGATTAAGAGTTTTAAGGTCTTTTACTTCAGTAATACTTGGAGGTACAGTTAAGTCAAATACTCCAAATTCAAAAGTGTTAGTCTTTTGATTTTTTCTCTTTACTTGAGCTTTCTTTGGATTTTTTGCTAGTGCTTTTTTCATTTGATTTCTCTATTTTGTCTATACAATCTTTTATATTCAATTCTTCATAAGCATAAGCTAAATCAGCTTGGCTTAATTCTTTTCTAAAATCTACACTTTTTTTACCTACAAGTCTAACTCCCTTAACCAACTTGCTATTTACTTTATATTCTGCCATAGTTAAATATATATTTGTCAAAATTACACTTCTTTCTTTATTACAGTCGCACATAATCAAAAAGATATTAATAAGAAAGTGTTATTAACTAACACTCTCTTATAAATATATTGTTATTATGATGTTGTAGTTAATCCTAAACCATCAGAATCTATTGCTATAGTACCTGCATAGTTTCTAGGCGTTTCATACATCATACAACCTACAGTTACAGTTACTCCTATCTCATCAGAAAAAGCAGCTCCTGTTCCACCTTCAATAGACCTTAAAGTACAATACTGCTGAGTTCTTGAAGGCTTGTCTTGATTTTGTAAAGTGTTTGAAACTCCAATAACTTTATTACTTGCTTCACTAGCTGAAGGAGCTGTAGTGCCTGAAGTATTGTCATTGTTATCAATAACCATAACCATTAAGCAATCTCCACCTTCAAATGAATGAAGTTGTTTAAATTGTGCTGCAGTAAGTCCAGGTATAAACCAAGAAACTGCACAATCATAAGTAGTAAATTCTTTACCCTCATTTGTTGCTGAAATTGTTAAAGAAGAAGATTCTATTCTGCTTTCATATACTCCCCATTCTGCAGGTTCAGCTGTTCCTGGTGTTGCTGAATCTTGTTTTATAAATGTTATATCGTGTTCAGTATCATCAAACTCAACTGTGTCAGTATCAATCCATTTTCTAATTGCTATAAATCTTGTACCTCCTACTGCTTGTAAGTCTGAACAATTTATTGCCATTCCATCTGCTATTGCCATTTTATTTTATTTTTTATATTATTATTAATTAAGATGTAGTAGACGTGCTTGTTGCAGTAAATAAATTTATAGTTCCTGTATATAATCTTGGAGCTTCCCATTGCTTACAGCCCATAGTTACAGTCCAACCATTATCATCATTATAAGCAGCTCCTGAAGCACCCTCTGCTCCTGTCATACTAGCATAAGTTTGATTTCTAAGAGTTGCTTTTTCATTACTATACTTTTGGCTTACACCTAATACATAATTTTTACCATTGTTTCCAACTGCAATTACCATCATACAAGTATCCATAAGTGATTGCAAAGCCGCTGCTTTAGAGTCATCCATCTCAGGCATCATAAAACTTAAAGCACATTCATAAGAAGTAGAACCATTTTCTTTAGCTGCAGTAACAGTTAGAGATGGTAATTCATTCTTAAACTCATAATTAAACCAAGTAGCATCAGAACCACCATTAGTAATGCTAGATATCGAGTGAGAAGTAGCACTATTTACATAAGTAATTGCATCTCCTGTTGCCCAAGTCCTAATAAGAATATTTCTTATCCCACCTGATGCTTGTAAATCATCACAAGCTATATTTATTCCATTTGTTATTGCCATTATTTATTGTTTTAAAAGTTAAAAAGTATTTAGGGTGAGATTGCTCCCACCCTATATACAATTAAATTAGTCTACTAACATAGAACCATTAACTAAAGAGTCCCAACCATATTGGAAGCCCATAGTAAATCCTGCTCTGATATAAACATTATCAGAAACTTCATCATAGAACATTTTCATTTCGTTCTCAGGAGAAGAAACATCAGTTCCAATAAGTAAGTTTTCTTTAGCAACATATATACAACCTGCTGTTGCGTCAATACCTGCAGTTGCTGCAGTAAATAATGCAGGGAAAGTTGCTCCTGCTAAAGTAGTTAAAGCTGTATCCCACTCATACATAGGAACTAACTCAATACCTCTGAAGTATAATCTTGTTTTACCTGACTGAGCTTCTGAATGTCCGTAATCAACTGCACCTGCCGAAGCAACTTGAGTTAATGCACTGTACCAAGCGTTATAGATGTTTGGAGTACAGAAAATTCTTTTCTCTGAAGCAGGTACTTGTTGTAATGCAGAAGAAGCTGTGTTAAATACATCTTCTAATACTAATACAGCATCTGCTGCAGGTAAAGTAGCTCCTACAGTAATATACTCAGCTGCTGCTGCACCTAAAGTCCCTGTTACTTCTCTTAATTGAGTTCCTGCATTAATAGCATTTCCTGCTGATAATTTTTTCCATAGTCCGTCTCCCATTGAGTCGTAAGTACAGTCAATAGCAATTACTCCTGCTGCTGTATCTCCTGCCCACATATTTCTAACCATATCAGACTGAATACCATTTCTTACTCTGTTTATGATTACTTCTGCTAATTGAGTTCCTGTCAAGTCAGGCATATTAACTCCATTTTTGTAAGACTCTACAATTACTGAATCTTTAAACTCTGTCCAACATTGAGTTTGTTTTACAGCCACATTTGATACTTCAATCTGCTTTTGAGTTACCGTGAATCCTGCAGGGTCGCAATTTGCGTTTACTGCAGTACATCCGTCATTTACAGCAGTAATACTGCTTAATGAAGGAGCCATAACTATATTTTGTTTGTATTTCACATTAGGGTAGATAGTATAATTTCTCATAATATCATCTGAGTGAAACATTGGTTCTAAAAGAATTTTAGAAGCGTAAGTACCGTTATATGCTAAAGTACCTCCCGCTTGTAATGCTACATTTGCCATTTTTTTGTTTTTTTAATTATTATTTTAAATTTATTTTAGCTAACATTCCATTCCAGAATTTAGCATCATTATCTTCTACTTTATTTTCTACTACTACTGCAGGGTCTCCGTCTGTAGAAATTTCAGTTCCCTTTGCATTTGCTTTACTTAATAAAGCATTAAGTCTTTCTACTTCTTCAGTTAGAGTTAATTTTTCTCCTTCTAATTCAGCAATAGACCCATTCATTGTAGTGATTTCTGTTTCTAAATTTGAAAATTTGTTTAAAATTTCAGCTTCATCTGCAATACTCACTTCAACTTCCGATTTAGCTTCAACAGTTTCAGAAGAATTATCATTTTTTACTTTAGCGATAATTTCTTCAACTTTACCATTGAACCAAGTTTTTAACTCATCAGTCATTTTTTTACTCTTTAGATTAATATTTAATTTATTTTTAATTTCTTCGTTTGTTATATTTTTAAACTTAGAAACATCATATTTGGCTGCTACTTTAATAGCATCCGAGATAGAGTCTATAAACCCAAGACTATATGCTTCTTCAGCATTTAACCAAGTTTCTTCGTCCATCATTTCTTTTACCTTATCATAAGGCATTTTAGTTTTCTTAACATATATATCAGCTATCTCATTACTAATTTTCTCTAGTAATTTAGCTGTCTTTCTCATTTCTTTAGCTTCTCCCATTGCACCACCCCAAGCGTTGTGAATCATAAAAAGAGAATTTTCTGCCATAACTACATTATCTGCAGCTAAAGCAATAACACTACCCATACTTGCAGCTATACCTTCTATGTAAACAGTAGTCTCTGCAGTTCTTTTCTTTAGAATGTTATATATAGCCATTCCATCAAAAACATCACCACCTACACAGTTAATGTGAAGATTCATTGGTCGTTTTTTGTAAGCTTTAACTTCCTCTATAAAAGATTGTGCGTTTACTCCGTAAGAGCCTATCTCGTCAAATATGTAAATATCAACAATACCTTCTGTTGATTTTCCATTTATGTTATACCATTTTTCATTCATAAAAACAAAAATAGATTTTAGTTATAATAAACTTACGCAGTTTTAGGAATAAATTACTAATAAGTTATATTAGAAGATATCTCTTGTTTTTTCCTTTCTTTGTAAACTATAGTTTGTGCTTGTCTTTCTGAGATTTCATACTTAATAGATATGTCCATAAAGGTATGAGTTCTGTTGCCTTCATTGAATTCTAGTATAGTATCAAAGTCATATATTATCATATAGTTTCTTAAAGTTTTTGGAGATATAATACCTTTTTCAATTAGATGTCTTATGGTATCTTTTGATGTTGGATTATCAAACCTTAAACTAACTTCATCATTTAAAACTTCTAAATATTCTTCAACAACTTGAATGTCATTTTGTTTCTTAGCCATATGTTATTTTTTTGTTATTACGTCAGCAAGATTATGATAAAATGCAACTACACTTTTTCTACATCCTTTGCAATTTTTACTTTGTCTTACTTGAGGGAAATGCCTTGACCATAAATTAAAAAAATGATTTAAAGCTGTATTATTGTAAGTATTTTTAGAGTTCATATCTTTAAGATTCTGCTCCTTTAATTTTACTATTTCATCTTTTTCATCTTCTGTTAGTTTAGACAAAACTACATCAAATTGATTTTGCATATTATTAGGTTTAGTTATTACTCTTTCCACTTACCTAAAGGGCACTCTCCAAAATATTCTTTAGTGAGAGTAGCTTTAGCGTCTAAGAAACAAGTACACTTTCCACACCTTGCTCCTTTAGTCCATTTAGGATATTTTAACATTAATAGGTTTCTGTAAAAGTCGCACTTTTTACAAGTATCTAGCCTATCTTTCTTTACTTTTTTATCAACAAACATATGTTTAAATTTTAAAATGTTGCATTAGATTGTATTACACTAACAGTTGACTGACTGTCTGTTATGTCTGATTCTACTACTACTACCTTTCTTTGACCTTGCATAGCTCCTAGCATTTGTGATTGATTAGTAGCACCAAATTGAGCTTCAGTAAATTGAGGAGAGCTTAATAAACCACCATCAGCAAACTTAACACCACCACCTGCTTGATTCATAGCTGAAAGTTGATTTCTAAACATTGCTGTACTCCTTTTATTGATAACTGCTTCTCCACCTTCTAATTCATTTACTCTACCTCCTACAGCAAACTTAACACCTCCTTGTGCGTGGCTAGGGCCGTGTACCATTCCACCATCTGCAAACTTACTACCATCATCAACTATACCTCCATCTTCAAACTTCATTTTTAAAAGTTTAGAGATAAATGCAAATGCCGCTATACCTGCGAACAAACCAAAAGGCCCTTTCATAGAACTTAAAACTGCAGATATTGCTTTAGGTATTATACTTACTACTTCTGCTATAGTATCAGCTATTGTAGCTGCTGTACCTGCTATTGTAGCCTTTGTGCCTAATAACTTTGCTATAGTCAATTTTCCTTCAGTAACAAGTGCTATAGATTTTTGTAAATTTAAAATAGACTCTGCTATTGCCGCTGCCTTAGTAATAGCTTCCCCTGCTTTTCTAATTCCATTTAACTTTTCATTTTCTCCTGCCACCTCTTGTAATGCACTACCTAAATCTGAATATGCTTTTATACCTTTCTTTAAAGATTTCTCATCTTGTTTTTCTCCTTTTTCACTTTCTTTTCGGTTTTTAAGCTTTAAGTCTAGTATTTTTTGCTCAAGCTCTAAACGAATATTTCCGTTCATAATAGTAATAGGTATAGCATCTAATTCTGCTTGTGCTCTCTCTATAGCTAAATCCCTTAATAGCTTTTCTGCTTCTTCTAATTCTCTAGCTCCTGACAATACAGTTTTCATCACCTCTATTCTCTCCCAATCAGCATCTGTATTGTCTACCTTTTCTTTTTTTACTTCTTTTTCAGCTTTTCCTAAAGCATTAAGCCTGTCAATTTCTTTTTGTATAGTGGTTATTAACTTATTTTTAGCTGTTTGCTGTTCTTCAGTTGTTGCTGCCATTTTATTGGCATCATCTAATTTCTTTTTCTGAATAGTTAATAAATCATTCTCCATTGCTTTTTCATCAGCAAGTCTTTGTTTTATTTGTTTTAGGTTTTCGGTTTCAAGCTCTAGCCTTGTTTCAAGTCTTTTAATAGCTTTATTAAGAGCTTTTTCTTCTTCTTCTGAAATCGTTTTTATGTTACCTACAAACTCCCCTAAATTAAGTGTAGATTGGTGTAATAGATTCCTCCTTTCTTGTATTTCACTCCTAATTAAGCCTATATTAATTTCTGCACCTTTCTTTGTATCTGCAAGTCTTTTGACCATAACTTTGTTCAAGTCCTCCTCTATTTTTTTAAGTCTAGCAGCTTGGTCAAGACTAACGTCCATAGTTTCGTTAAAATCTTCTGCTTCATCATTAGCAAATAAAAAATTAGAAGCCACTTCTGCTAATGCAATAACAAACAGTCCTAAACCTGTTTTGGCAATAGCAACCTTAAGACCTGTAAGACTTACAATAAATCTTTTTGTAGCTATAGTAGCAGTTCCTGTTGCTACCGAAACAGCAGTCACACCTGCTCTGTAAAGCCACATACCTGCAGTTAATGTTTTTAAAGCTAAAAAACCTGCAGCAAATCCTTTAGCAAGAGTAGCTATACCCTTAATTACTTTTGTTATAATTTCGCTATTCTCAGAAAGAACAGTAATAAATTTAGATACATTTTCTATGGCATTTTGAAATCCTTTTGCAAAGTCTTTCATTATAGATATAGATAGTCCTTGAACGGCAGAAGTAAACTTTAAAAAAGCACCCTGAAGTGTATCTCCAATGACTTTAGCCATTCTAGCAGACTCTCCATTAGCTTCGTTCATTTTATTTCTAAGTTGTTCTATCTTATCTACATTACTAAGCATTTGCTCAAAAGCAGCAGCTTGTCTTAAATCAACAACTCTTAGTATTTCAGCCATTCCACCACCTTCTTCTCTAAACTTTTGAAAGGCAGGTATCAACTCGTCTAAAGAGTGAATAGTACCACCAAATGCTTGTGATAAATCAGATGCAGGGTCTTGCATTTTAAGCAATATGTTTCTTAAAGATGTACCTGCAATAGAAGCTTCAATACCTGAATCTGCTAATTGAGACATAATAGCTGCAGTATCTTCAATAGAGAATCCTGCTTCTTTAGCAATAGGAGCAACTTTCGTCATAGACGTTTGCCACTTTTCAATATCCATAGCAGAATTACTGAAAGACACAGCCATTACATCTGTAACTCTTGCTGTTTGGTCAGCATCTAATCCAAATCCTCTAATAGCAGAACCTGCTACTGTTGCTGCTCTAGCCAAATCACTACCTGTTGCAGTTGCTAGATTAAGAGTAGGCTCAACTGCATTTTGTATCTCTTGTGCTGAAAAACCAAGCTTAGAGAAGTTTAACATAAGCTCTCCAACCTGAGTAGCAGTAAAGAATGTTGTTCTACCCAATTCTTCAGCAGTTTTAGTCAATGCTTTAAATTCTTGTTCAGTTGCTCCAGAAACAGCATTTACTTTAGCCATTACAAACTCAAATTCTGTAAACACACTTACTACAGAGCTTATAACTCTAGTAACAGCTCTAAAAGCACCAACTACAATTCCAATAGCCGCAGCTCCTTTGACAAACTGCTTTGCCATACCATTGTTAGCTTTTGTAACTTTTTTTGTTTCTTTTTCTGTTGTACTTAAGGTTTTGTTTAAATCTCTTAAGCTTTTAGATTTTGTTTTAATAGCTTTAGCATTTGCAATGTATTGCTTTTCTGCTTTCTTGGAGGTAAACTGACCTGTCTTAGCTTGTTTTTCAGATTCTCTTTGTTCTTTTCTTAAATCCTTTAACTCTTTTTTTAAATCAGCAACTTTTTTAATGTTTTTGATTTCTACCTCTATTGCTACTTTACTATTTAATGTCATATGTTTGTTCTAGCTTATTGTTAATTGAATTGCCTTACTTTTACCAACCTCTCCTATTTCCTTGTCTATCTGTCTTAATATATCTTGTTCCATTGCTTCTTGCAACCCACTAGAATTAGCCATTTGAAACGCAGACTCTATAAAGAATTTTCTTCTTGATGATACTAGCTTACCCATAGGAGTAGGCAAACCACTTGTAGCTATCTCACTTACTATATGAGCCACTACATTATGTTTATGCTCTTTATTCTCAAAGCTAAATTGTTTTTCTTCTACCCATTTAGCAATCTCATTATAGCTAGGCTCAAATGGAGAAGAACCATTATTTACAATCCACATATATGGAGTATTATTCATCACATCCATTATTAAGCTTCCTCTAGCTTTATGAACTCTTGTAAAAAAACTTTCAGCCAAATTTCCTGAAGCAATATGTTTTTGAAACTCAAGTTCTTGTTGTAAAGCTAAAATATACTTTTGCCCTACCTTGTGCAGACTTTCTCTTATTATTTGTAAATCTTTAGCCATTATGTAATAGTTTCTCCCTCCTCAAGAGGTATTGATTGGTCATAAACTCTCCTTAATACTTTAGAAAATCCTATTCTTGGCATTTCAGCTATAACAGGTAAGCTATAGCTATTCTTTTCTTTAACCGATATAGATGATATTTTTACTTGAGAATCATTTACAGATGATGAGAAATCTATAAATAGTATATCACTTACGCTATAAGCTATAAAGTCAAGACTTATCTCACTTACAGGTAAATCATAACTTGTTACATCAGATTGAGTCAATACAGATGGAAACGTATTAGAATTATATAATCTTGAAATAGCAATAGTTCCTAATATATTTGCTTGATGAAAACTTATTTTAATATTATATTCTTTACCTATTATAAGTGTTTTTAGTTCTTGAAAAATTCCTGAATGAGAACTCACACCTGATGTTACTTTTGCGTTTATACCTATAATGTTGTTAGATGAAAATGGCTCAACCTCAGTAACAGAGGGATATATAGTCCCATCACTTCCGTATCTCTGCCAATTAGAGTTAGAGTAAGTAGGCATACTTGCTGAGGTTACTGCTTCAGTTGCATAATCTGCAGTTGAGGTGTCTATAGTTGTTGTGCTTAATGTACTAGACACAAAAGAATCTCCATATGAAAGGTATTCATTAGATAATATAGGTACAGATATAAAAACATCTAAACCTCTTTGTAAAGCCTGTCCATTATCATTTATTTGTCTATCCATTTTTTTTATTTAACTATTAAAACTTGTATCTACAGGAATATACCCTTTATCTAACCATAGCATAAGTTCAACTTTTGTTACTTCATTGTTATTTGGCTTGTAATCTATAATCCTGTTTATTCTATAGTAATAGCCATCAATATAAACTAATTTTCTTAAATCAAGATTTGTTATATCAGATAATTTTAAATTAACATAAATTGTTTTTATTCTAGGATTAGACTTTAATTGCTCAATCATAGCTTGGTAATATGTTTGATATAGCCCTTTGTAAGCAGTTGGAGTGCTTATAACATTATTAGTAGCATCGTAGCCACCTTGAGTTACACTAGCATAAGACAATGGCTGTCTAGGAGATGATATAAAAGTGGCATTATCTATACTATTAGCATAGCATAAGAATGGATTTATATTAGTCTGCGAAAGTCCTGGAATTATAACCGTTATATCAGAAGAACTCCAACCTTGTACTGCTGCAGTAAATCTTGAAGGTGATGATGTATTAAAAGTTGCACTTTTAACATAATTTACTAATCTAGGTAAAAAATTATATCCTTTATCAGGTCTACAGGCACTCCCCTGTGTGGGCACAGCTCCTGACTCGCAAAGACCCCAAAGATTTGCCCTGTATGGTGTTTGCAGTACAGTTGCAGAACCTGCAAAGGTTTGGCCATCTCTTGAGTTGTAAGAACCTGCAAAAAATGGGTTTTCAAAAACACTTTTACCTACTTCAAATTCACTGCTTAAAAACTCTCTGTATGGATATTCATCTAGTATTCCGTCCCAATATGTTAAACCTCTATGCTCTACTACCTTATCATTAGAATCTGTTTTGTACTTAAATATTATTTCTCTTTTTAAGTCTGATTGAATCCATTTATCCTCTTGACTTAGGGATTGGTCTACCTTATAAGTCCAATCTATTGCTTCGTTTTGATTCTTGTAAAAATCATTATATGGCTCTATATAAACAGCTCTTGAAACTGTATCTGTTGTAAATTGAAGATTAAAAGCGTGGATAATACCTCTTAAGAATCCTAATTGTGTGCTTTCATTGTCTATAACATTTTTCAAGTCAAATGTCTGTCCGTACTCAACATTTTCTCCCTTATGAACTATAGAAATATTTCCATTAGAGCCTGACGTTCCTCCTGTTGGTATACCTGTTACCCCTGTTCCTCCATATAAATAGTTTTCCCAACCTATAGTTCTGCTACCACTATTTCCGTGACCCATCTTATAAGATAGTCTAAATCTAATAGTATCATTTTTATTTAACCATTGGTTTTCTATTTGCAAATCTTCAAAGTCATATGGCTTGTCAGCTACAGGAGGAGCAGGACAAGAATAATATATTCTTCCATTGTCATCAGGAAGTCCATAAGCATTTCCTATATTGTTCCAACTTTGCTGACCTGCAGTTCTTACTTCGCATTTTATTCTAATGTAATCAACTTCATTCCTGTCAGATGTTCCTGCACAAACAGAATCTAGCCAACCCCCAATACTACTCACATTTATATCATAAAAACCATATTCTTGTATTGTAAAATACCCTGAACTATCACTATACATTGAGGAAGGGTCGTCAACAACAAAACTATTTGTTCCTGAAACTCCATTACCATTCCATTTAATTACAAATGAAGGCCAATAATCTTGAGTTGCAAGTATTGAGGGTGTAGTATAAGGAAAGCTTCCAACATATGCTTTATCTGAAAAAGAACCATAAAAACTATTTTCAGCTATTCTTTGTGTTACGTTATTGTGTTTAAAGTTAGGAAGTAGCATTGTTATTCCCTTAAAAAAATCACTTTCAATAAATGTAGATACAATAGTATAGTTCTCTTGATTGAATAATTGCTTTATAATGTCATAGACAAATATAGCAGGTCTAAAATCCATACTAGGTATTGGAGTTGGATATTCATCTCCATTATCGAACCAACCACTATACCCTATATTACCTGAATTTCCTGTTCCTAAAGCGTCCCACTTAGTTTTAAGTAGTTGTAATGTCCCATCAGAACCTCCTTCATTATTTTCTCCATAACCTACAATAGGATAAACTATAGGCTTATCACTTGCCGCTTGACTTCCTCCGTAAGGAGTCTTGTAAACTGCATTATCTACGTCCCAAGTAGAAATTATAGAATCTCTGTTTGCTTGTAATCCAATACCTGTACCTGCTCCTTTGCTATTAAGATTATCCCAACCACTCCCATCTTCAACACTATTTACACTCAAGTCTTTTAATAGTTTATTATCTAATGCTGATGCCCAATCAACATTATTACCATAAAACACACAAGAATAATATAATGGCTCAGTAGATTTTCCAACAGCAGTTAATTGAAGAAGCCCTACTATACTTAAAGATTCGTCTACCTCTATTCTGCATTGTTTTTGATTTGAGATTGTATTTGTTTCTATATAAGAGCCTTCAACGTAAGATGACTTTAGGATTTTGTTATTGTTTTTAGTTGCAGGTATTTTAAATGTCTTGCTGTAAGTACCTGTTCTTGAGTTTAAATTCCTAACATCTGCTACTGAAAAACTCATAGCTAAAGGGAATTCATCTGAGTCTCCAACGTCTAAATCTCCAATAACACTTTCGTCCCAATTAATAACTCCTGCTGATACATACTTATAGTCTAGTAACTGTATTTTAATCATTTTAATTCCTTTGTGTTATAATCCCTTGAGATTCAGTATATTCAATATTATACATTACTAATCCATTTTCTTGGTCTAAAGACACAATTTCTGAGTTAGTCAATATGACAGGTTTGTATATTGATGTTCCAGGCCTTAAGTAAGAATTTAGATTATTCATAAGATATGCCTCATCCATCTCATAATTTTCTTGGTCAGAACTATCAGTTTTTTGTTCTATCCAAACATTTGGAGATTGAAATATTTCCCTAAGCCATTTAGCTTCTACATTATTCAATGGCTCTGTATAAACACTATTATTCACCTTAGCATCAGAGCTTAATACCTCAGTTCCACCTCTATAAGTATCATACCCTCTCATTGTATCACTATAATATTCTGAATTTGCTAATGAAGCTCCTGCTGAATCAACATTATCCTGCATATATCTTTTGTTAGGCAATTTTGTTTCCATTAAAGATTTGCTAATGCTTATCGATTCCATCACATTTCTTCTTGCTGTATATGAGTCTATACCTCCTGCAGTGTTAAGCCAATGAAATCTAACATTTTCATATACTGATTTTTGTTCTTCATCATTGATAGAGTACCAATACACATTAGAGTGTCTTATGTTTACCCAATCATTTGGAGCAGGATTATTTGCATTATAAAACCCTCTAACATAAACCCTGTAATATGCTGTATCAGAAGTTATTGGAGTTATAGCAGTTACATAAGGATAATCAGATTCTTGAGGTTCATAAGCGTGAGAATTTATATATGCAGGAGAAACATTTTGAACACATAATTGCTCTTGTGTATGAGCAAATGTAGTTGCATTTTCTTTCTGAAAGTTATGAGATATATCTGAACAAATAGCAGTGGTACCTAAAGAGTTTTCCCATTCAGAACCTAAAACAAAATCTAATCCTTGACTTCCATCTTTGTTATATGCTCTGCCATAAACCTCGTATAGATTATAATAGTCAGTATCATCATTACCATTATAGCTAGTCCTTACAAAGAATTGCAGAAACTCTGCTTCATCTGAAATACTAACACTTTTTTTATATAAAGGCACTGAAACTGTATTAAGAGTAGAATTAGGACAATTTGTTAATGCCCTTCTTTGATTACTTTGAGTAGCAGTCCATTGTTGTAAAGTAAAAACCTGATTGTAGTATGATTTTAAATTAATAGACGGTGCAGAATTTATAACTCTTACATGAGGTGCAGATGATATTGTAGTAGATGACAATTCTATAGCACCTGTAGTTCCTAGCATTTCAACTTCAGCCCTAACTCTAATAGCTCTGTATGCTCCATTTCTAGTTACATTATATGGGCTAACTGTTTCAGTTATATTGTCTTGCTTTTGAGCACCACCATTCATACCTCCATACTCTTGATTCTGCCAAGAACCCTTATTTATAGGCACTAAAGAGTAAGATAATTGGTCTGCAACTATTCTTGAGATATCAACAGTAAACCTCTGAGAAGCAGATACAGAAGAATTTACTATATTATTATTTGGTATGTCCCTAGATTTTTTAATTTGACCGATTAAGTCCCAATCAGCAGAAGCAGCAGGAGTAGGATAATCAGTAGTCGCATAAATTTTAAATATAACATTAACAACATCTTTATATACAGATGGAACATACATTTCATCTACACCTGTAGATGTCCACATAGCTTGATATATCATTGGCTCATTTGCACAAACTAAGTAATTTCCATTAAATCTTCTTTGTTGGTTTTGCATTTCATAAGTATTGTCATTAAACCATAAAGGTAACTGACCCCATACTATGCTTCCATTTATTGCTGCCATATCTTAATATATTTTATATTTCTTATTCAAGTAGTCTACTACTTGAGCTGTTTCTGTATCTGTTAATTTTTTATCGTAAATTATGACCTCTTGAAAGTTACCGTCTAAATATTTAGCGTCTATTTCTGTAGGAGGTATACGTCCATCAGAGGTTCTTGTACAGCCAATTCTAAATTTGTTATTCTCAAAAGATGTATAGATGTTAAAAGCTCCTTCAGCGTGTGCTCCCTCAGAAACCTCTGAAGAACTATAATAATTAAGATGAACATTTTTAGATGTTTTTCTAAATACTCCAATATGATAATGTCCTAATTGAGTTTTTGATGACGCTTCAGAAACTACTGTCGTTCCGTCACTCATTTTTACTTCATAATAACCTCCAGAGTTAGTTCCCATTTCTAAAAGTGCACCTGTATCCATATCATAGTAGCCAAATACAGCATTATCTACTGCATTAATCTTACTTACCTCAAATATTGTAAATTGTGCGTTTACCTCTTGACTTGTAATAAAGTTATTGTCTGAAACTAAAGAATCGCTATCAAAAGTAAATTGTGTTTTATCTAAAGTGCCACCACCATAAGTATATCTTAAAGGCTGTAAAGTATTGTTTGTTTGTCCTGCTCCATTTGTATTTCCTGAGCCATCTCCTAAAACACTTACCTTTTTAGTAGGTATGCTAAATGTAGCGTTACTATCTGCTCTTAGCCAAGATGTCAATCCACTTATCTGATTAGGGTAATTTGACACAGGAGTAAAGCATTTGCTAAACACCTTCCAATTAAAATTCATTTTTATTTGTAGAAGTTGGTCATTAGCCACCTCTTTGTTTCTTTCTATTGTTAAACTGCCGTCAGTAAGGTATGATATTGTCGTACTACCTGCTTGTTTGCCTATATATGATTTTAAGAACATATCTAGCCATTCGTTAGCTAAATCTTGTAAATTATCCCATCTCTGCTCAATACTTTCGTTTTGCTGTTGTGTTCTGTTGTATAAATCTGAAAAATAAACTTCAAAAGCGTATTCTTCCCAACCATTTCTTGGTGTTACCTCAGGATATACTGAATCAGGAGGTGTTATAAGTAATGATGGGTATCTAGTGTTATGATTATCGTTAAACTCATCTGTATATCCAAAGAACTTATCTCCATAAGTCCATTTATTCTTCATTGTTGCTACTATATCTGTTAATCTTATTATTGCCATTACATTATTTTGTTTGGATTATGTATTTTCTCTTGTACTTTGTTCTCATAAGTGTTTTTTGCTGTTATCCAACTTAAATATGTAAGAACATTGTACAGATTAGTGTATTTAACGCTGTCTATGGCGTTTTTACCACTAATATTGAATACTTGCTTCTCTGCCAACATATAAAGGCTGTTAAGCCACCCAAATGGCTTTATATAAGTTCTGTATAGTCCTTTTGTATTCACTGCTCCTGTACTTGTTGTTGTTTCCCCAAAAACGAAGGGGTAAGTTTCACTAATTTTTCGGTTTGCAGAGTCAAAAAAAAACTGAACTCCCAAATGATGTCCATTGTAAGTCCTCTAAACTTTTCTGTTTTTTGAGATATAACATCATCATCATATTCTTCGTCTAGCCTTCTGCATAGTATAGCCATTTGTTCAGGTAGAACGTCAAACCTTCCATTTTCCATATCTTTTATATACATATCTAGCTGAGTAGACTCTATAAAGTCGCCATATGTTGATTTTCTAAAGTATTCTGATGGAAAGTAGTATGTTGAACCTTCAAATTCAAAAGACCTAAGTCCTTTTGGCTTGTATTCCTCTGTTAAAGTGTTTACTAAGGACAAAACCTTGTTTACTTGGTTTATATCTACCCAAGAAGTCTCCTCTTTGGTTAGTCCTGTGATATAGCTAAATATATCTGAGTTCATTTTCACAGTTTGAGCATCTGTAAGCTTTATATCTTTAGTAATATCTGAAAGTAAGTCCTTTTTAAGAAGGTCGTGCTTTTGACTCTCCTTGTTTTCTACATCTTTAGTTGCTTCTGTGTAGTGTTTTTTTATAATAGTAGATAGCTCACCCCAATATTTTACAGTTATGTCTTTCCATTCAACAGGAATGACAACATCTCTATCAATATTCTGGCTTTTAATATTAATTGTTATGCTCATTGATTTTATTTAAGTTAGTTAGTATCTCCTTCTGTATATTTTCTTTAATATTTATATCTTCAAGTATATCTGTAGTTTCTCCTATGAAGTCAACTGTTCTTTCAAATAAATTTTCAGACAATGCGTCCATAAAGTCATTATTTTTCTTATTTCTAAGTCCTGAAATGAATCCAATGCAAGAATAAAGTATCAAATTTGGAGTCATATAAGCCCATTCAGTCCTTCTGCTAGATGTTTTGACTATTTTATTAAAAGCATTTGTGTAATCTACAATATTTTCTAATACCTCGTTAAAATCTAAGAATTTTTTAGCATCATAATCTTCAGTAGCCTTATAGACTGTTTTTTGAACAAAACTTATATACTTTTTGAGTATATCTTCGTGATTTTGGTTCAGACTATTAAGTTTCATAAAGATTTTCTTATTATTTCGCAATTATATGGATTTTTTTTATATTGTACTAGAAGTTTTTAGAAGTTAAGAAAAATAAACTATTTTACTGCCATTCCACATATTTTTATTTATAGCCATTACTAAACAATCTACCATATCGTCGTGTTTAGCAGAGGGAAACCTCACTAACTGCTGAATAAATTCTTCGTTCCATTTCCCATTGAGTAAACTTACTCTACCTGATTCTAAAGACGCAGAGATATCTTGTACTCTAGCTACTTTGTCTTTAGATGGTGGTTTATCTTCTCTTACATTTAGCCCTGTTTCTTTTTTTAGTGTCTGTACTATTGATTTTCCTGATGCTTTAGGCTCTACATATATCCTGCTTCTATTTGTATAGCCATTTTTAGTTACCCATTGTGTTATAAACCTTACTAAGTCGGGAAATTCTTTATATACGTTAACACAATCTATGATTTGCCATTTATTATCTTTAAATATATAAGCTAGTAGTGCTGATGGGTCATTTTTTTCATTTGCAGTATATGCAGGGTCTATAACAAAATCAACTGTTACTTGCTCTCCAATGTCTATCATTTTGAATTGGTCTATTTTAAGCCACTCAGCTTTTATCATTCCTGAGTTTAGAGGTGTAGGTGTTTGCATAAGCTGACCTGCGTATCCATAACTACCTAAAGCTTGTTTATAGTCATCAAGAATTGACTTACTAAACCTATCTGTCCAAAACAAGCCATCTTCATCATAATATTTCTCTAATTTTTTTGGTTTAATGTCATCTGATAGCTCTGCAGGTATGCAAATGTGTTGATGCTTGAGTCTACTTTCGTCTCCATACAATAAAAATCCACTTAAATCGTTATCGTGTATTCTTTGCATAATAACTATCCTAATTCCTGTGAGTGGGTTATTAAGTCTTGAGTAGAATGTTGTTCTATACCATTCATTAGCATTTTCTCTTTCTATTTCTGAAGCTGCGTGTTGAGGTGATACAGGGTCATCTACAATTAAGAAATCTCCCCCTTGTCCTGTAACAGTACCACCAACAGATGTTGCTCTTCTTACTCCTAAAAAGTTATTTTCGTATCTTGATTTTAGATTTTGGTCTTTTTTGATGTGAAAAATATCTCCCCATCTATTTGCAAACCATTCTGAGTTTATTATATCTCTACTTCTTGTAGAGTGTTCTATTGAAAGGTCTGCAGAGTATGATGCTGTTATGAATCTGAACTTAGGATTCTTTATCCAAGCCCATACAGGGAACATAACTGTAACTAATAGTGATTTTGTAGAACGAAAGGGTATATTTATAACAATATCTTTCGTTTTAGGTTTATTGGCAATTATTCTTTCTGCTTCTTCTTGTAAAATATCACATAGATATTTATGATGCCAATTAGTAGATAGCTCAATAGAAGGTTCAACAACGTGCCAGGCCTTTTTAAAAAATTCATAAAATGATAATTCGCATAACTTCTTTTCTAATGCAAATCTAAGTGCTTCATCAGTTGCTTTCAATGTCATCAAGTTTTGCTCTTAGCTCCTCAATGCTTACATCATCATTCAACTCAATTTTTACTTTCTTAGTTGTGTTATCGTTAATTTCAGAAGATGATAATTTTGGAACTGTATAGTTAAGTAGTTTTGAAACTGCATTTATATATGCTTCAGGATTTTGGTCAAATAATTTATCTAATGCCATTCTGATTTTAGTAGAATGACCTTCTAGTGCCCAAGTCAAAGCATTTCTGCTAATTTTATTTACTACTACATTATTTTTTTCTCCTTTCTTTCTTCCTTCTGTATTTATTTTACCACCATTTGGAAAATATTTTTCAGAAGTTTCTTTATATGGGTTAAGTTTATTAAGATTACTTTCTCTAAGTTTATGTCTCTTATCTTCACTCATATTATAGTTCTTTTATTTTATTTACTAGCTCATCAACTAATCCATCTAGCTCTTTATCTAGTTGAGATTTCTCTTTATCTATTTGTGCTAATTTTTTTATAGCCCATTCAACACCACTTGTTCCTCCCCAAGCGTCCCACATTATACCTCCACAACCTTCATCATATGGTACGTCTTTATGTTGCTGATGTCTTTTGAAACTTGCCATTCTAGCTATAGTATCTCTTGATAGTTTTTCTCTACGAGCTAATTGTCCTGCTCTTGTCCAACCTACGTTAGTACCACAGCTACTACCATTTTCTTCTTTATATTTTATTGCCCTCTTAGCATTATTAGTTGCTGACTGAGGGTAGTCATTGTAAGTTGCCATTATAATCTTTTTATAGAGTCCGTAAGCTTATCTATATATTCATCTAACTCACTATTCAAAAGTGATTCTGTAAGGTCTGAATATTCTCTTTCCATTTCTTCTGCATCAACTTCTTCAGGAGTATAAGTAAATTTAATTACCATCTCTTTACCATCTTCTTCAAGATGGATTATAACCTCTCCATTAGTATGGAGCTCCTCCATTTGTTCTTGAGTAAAGTTCATAGTATAATCTACATCTGCTTCGTGATTATATGCATCTTTATTATCTAATTGACATTCTTCAAGAGTATCGTATCTACACTCTCCTGTCTCTCCCCATTTATATTTTCCTTCTTCACATTCCTCGCAAGGCATAACTTTTCTTTTTTTACAAATTAAACAAAATATATTTTATATCCTACGAAGTTTACAGAAAATTTATTAACCTTTCTTTCTTCATATCTTTATCTTTATCTTTTACCTTATCTTTAGGAGTATAGTATACCCTATACATACCCTATCTATATGAAATTGAATTAAATCCCATTTCAAAATTTTTTATAATTTTTTTTTGCTTCCAAAAACTTCTGAATATTTAATTTTTTTTACTATACCTTTACTTCCTATAGAATATACTGTTGCTCATATCGCAACTAGCATATTTGATAACCTTCTAAACAAAATATACACTATGTTTAAATTTACATTTGGAAAACTTACAATACAACTTCTTCCTCCTAAAATAACTTGGAAACTTTAATTATGAAATTGGATTTGAAATACTTCTATGTATGTGTGGAGTCTTAAGAATAGCTTTTTCCCAAATCGACGGAATTTGCATTTTTAACCCATTTTTCAGATTAAAGAATGAGAAAAACAACTTTTTTTTATAAATATTTACTTTTAAAATCTTTTTTATAACTTTTTATTGAAAAACTTGTGTAAAAGAAGGAAAAAAGCAGATAATTAAAAGGTTTTTATTAAAATTATTTCAACTATCTGCAATTTTTTTAAGTTAACAACAAACTAAAAAAAGTATAAATAAAATTGTTATTGTTAAATCGTTTAATGGTATCTTATTAAAGTTGTTAAAAGTGTTTTATCATTGGCGTTAATTTTAGTTAATAATTGATTTTTTTTTTATCCAATATCTGATTCAACATGGTAGTGTCCCGAATAGCTATTATATACTGCGTTATCTATTCTAACCACATCATCTCTTTCATCTATATAAGTAGAACATTCAGAACATAAATATTCTTCTTCATAATCTGAATACGACAACTCATCTTCATCTGTTCTTTCTCCGCAACAATCACATATATTTGTGTCTCCTTCTGTATAATATCCCGAAGTACTATCGAGAATATAGTCACAGCTTTCTTCAACATCTGTAAATTTGATATTGTTTGTTGTTTCTGTTCCCCATCTGAACGTATCTAAATATGGATAAGATTCTAATTCATTAAAAATATCTTGTTTTATCTGGATTGCAAAATTAGGAACATTTATTGAATTAAAGTAGTGTAATTTGTCACCTCCTGAATTGGTGCCCTGTTTAACATAAGTAATACTATAACAATCTAACCTCTTTAATTTTAAAGCTCTTTTAATTTTATTATATAGCTTTTGTTGTAGCTCTTTCTGGTTGCTATTCTGAAACTCTGATGCAACATAAATTCTATCTAGATAATACTCTTTTTTATCTGTGTTTTTTGTCCATAAGATAGCCCGAGCAATAACACTTTTACCAACTTTTAAACCTACTATTTGAGTGTTTACATTGATAAAATTTTTGTACAAATCAAAATATTTTGAAGGCTTTTTGTCCATACAGCTCCCCGTCTTATTATAAATATATTTTTCTAGCTCTTGACTATAAAATTTTTGCAAATCTTCTTCAATAAACAAATCAACATCTTTGCAGAATTCAACTCTAAGCTGTTTTTCAATATCGCTAGAAATCTGTTCTGTTCTTATCAACTCATTTTTAAACATCTGTTGTAGTAGCTTTTGAATACTTGTGCTAGTGAAATATTTTTTTCTTTGTTCTGGCGTCCCTACAATTTTGGTTTGTGTGTACTCAAGTAATGACTCTATTTTTTCTTGCTTTATAAAAGAAACCTTTAAAGGGTTGTCTATTGCTTTGCTTATGTGCTTAAACTCTCCAAATTTTTCGCTTTTATCCGCATATATAGACAAATATTCTATTGCTTTTGTGATAGTGTTTTTTGTTTCCATTTTTTAGTAGTTATATTGTTTTATTTTAAATTTTCAAGTATTACTGATATAAAAAGAATTAGAGTAGTAAAGCCCATGAAACCATATAAAATTGACTCTACTATGTCTATTGTTGTTTTTTGCTTTATAAACTCGCATTCATAATCTTTTGGATTGTTTACATATTTACATAAATATCTAGAGTCTCCCCAAGCTCCAACAAGTTTAAAAAAGTTGTTGTACTCTGCTTCATTTAAATACTGAACGTTTCTGCTTTTCTTATTAGTAATTTTATACATTTTAATATATTTTTATTGATTAATGTACTGCAAAGATATAAATATTTTTTAAATATCATGCAAATTATTTATAAATATATTAGAAAGTGGTAACAAAAGGTTACCAAGTAACTAAAAGGT